>Ga0326514_10000012_pt1 | contig 140386 bp, 118 predicted proteins | sample 3_2548_0518_D_FD_203653 | JGI IMG/M metagenome (GOLD analysis project Ga0326514, IMG submission 203653) | Bovine rumen microbial communities from UC Davis, California, United States - 3_2548_0518 | ecosystem: Host-associated > Mammals > Digestive system > Stomach > Rumen | place: USA... | reverse complement strand
CAAGAAAGGACAACAAAAAACAACTTTTTTAGAGACAATAATTGGTCTTTCTTGTTTTTCTTGTCTTTAAAAACTAAAGAGGCTGTCTTTATTAAACATCATTGTTTTATAGTTTGTTGTTGTATTTGAAAGACAACACCTTGTTGTTTGAAGGCAAGAAAGGACAACAAAAAACAACTTTTTTAGAGACAATATTTTGTCTTTCTTGTTTTTCTTGTCTTTAAAAACCAAAGAGGCTGTCTTTATTAAACATCATTGTTTTATAGTTTGTTGTTGTATTTGAAAGACAACACCTTGTTGTTTGAAGGCAAGAAAGGACAATAAAAAACAATTTTTTTGAGATAATAATTTGTCTTTCTTGTTTTTCTTGTCTTTAAAAACTAAAGAGGTTGTCTTTATTAAACATCATTATTGTTTTTACAGTTTGTTGATGGCGGAGGTCATGTTGGTCCAGAGGTATTTCCGCTTCTCTTCGCGGACGCCTTCGGTGAGGCGCACCTCCCAGTAGTCGTTGAAGAAGGTGACGATGGCGTCGGCGATCTGCTGTGCGTCGGGTTCCACGACGAACCCCACCTTGCCGTCGGGCACAATCTCGGGCAGGCCACCCACATTGGTCACCAGCATGGGCTTCTCAAAATGGAAGGCTATCTGAGTCACGCCGCTCTGCGTGGCGGTCTTGTAGGGCTGCGCCACCAGGTCGGCGGCACAGAAGTAACGGTTCACCTCGTGGTCGGGGATGAAGTCGGTGTGCATCACGACACGGCTGCTGAGGTCCAGACGTTTGATCTGCTCCATGTAGGGCTTGGGGTCGCCGTAGAACTCGCCGGCCACGATGAGCTTCACACCCATCTGCTCCATGCGCTCGTCGGCCATGGCTTCGAGCAGCAGGTCGAGACCTTTGTAGTCGCGGATGAAGCCGAAGAAGAGCACGTAGTGCTGGTTTTCGCGCAGGCCGATGAGGTCGAGGGCCTCCTTGCGGCTGATGGTAGCGCCATAGTGGTCGTAGAGCGGGTGGGGGCAGAAGGTGCGCGGCTTCTTATGACCGGGGTCAAAGAGGTCCACGTCGGCCAGCACCGACTTCGACATGGCCACCATGCCGTCGACAGAGTTGACGAAATATTTGGCGAACAGCTTGTCGCCCGGACGCTTCTCGTGCGGGATAAGGTTGTCCAGGATAGAGATGCGGCGGGTGCCCTTATGCTTTGCTACACGGTTGGCGGTACCCAGCGCCGGCGCCATGAACGGCAGCCAGAACTTGGTGATGACCAAGTCGGGCTTCTGACGCTTGATATACAGACCCGTGCTGATCCAGCTGAAGGGGTTGATGGCGTTGAGCTTGCGGGTGATCTTCAGGTCCTCCGGCGCCGGCTCCTCGCTGTATTGCGTTTTGCCGGGGAAGAGGAACGAGGGATACTGGAGCGTGAAGGTGACAATCTCCACCTCGTGGCCCTCCTGCTGATATTGTCGTGCCAGGCGCTCGTTGAAGGCCGAGAGACCTCCGCGATAGGGCCAGGCGGTTCCTAGGATGATTATCTTCATAGGCACTGTTTGGGTACTCATTATTATTAATGATACCATCTTTTAACGTGCTTCCTGCGCTTTTATTGTGTCTGTCGTCGAATATTTCCGTCTCGCCTGACAGAGAGCCAATATAGGTGCTGTAGGAGGCGCGCCCGGCGTAGTCGGTGACGAAGCCGTAGAGGTGCACCTCGAGTCCGGACCAGTCCTTGGGTAAGGAGATGGAAACCTGACGGTTGCGTCGGAAGGCAGGGGAGGAGAGTAGCCCCTGTTGCCGCTCGGGACACCAGGCGTAGAGGTACACCTCGTCGTCGCCCGACGAACAGAGGTGCAAGGGGTTGCGCTCGAAGGGGACGGTGATGAGGGAAGTGCCTGCCGACGGGGCGGCGAAGCCCACCGGCGCCACGGGACCCACGGCGACGAGGAGGTTCGCGTAGTCGACCTGCAACCTGTTGTCGGAGAGAGAGAAACAGGGCGCGTTGAGGCTCATGAAATGGTTGCAGTCGGTGTGGTGTATTTTCAGCGCTTCCGTGCGCATGCCCAGCCGCAGCGCGGAGCGCATCCGTGCCGCCAGCTGTGACACCAAGGAGAAGAGTCCGCGCGCGGCCATCTGCCTGGGAGTGCGCGGGTTGCGTACATGTCGAGGACGTGAGCGCAGGCACCACTGCCCGCGCCACTGATAGCCGATGACGGTGCCCACGGTCCCGCGGTAGCCGTCGTTGATTCCATAATTTTGCTTTGCCATAACTAACTGCTTATTATTTATTGTTATAACGGCGAATTTATCTAATTTAACGAATTATTTCTACCATTTAATTTCAAGCTAATTACGCGAATATTGCCTGCGGCAGCCGCCGCGCGAAGCAAGCGGCATTAGTGTAATAAGCCAGCAATTGACCTGCGTAGCAATTAGTTTAATTAGTATAATTCGCTGTTGGAAAAATTTTGTCGCTATATAATATAATCCGAAATCGGTAACATGTCAAATTTTTAACACAATTTTAACTTTTTTGACCTCCCTTGGCCGCACCTTCGGTATACCATCGCCGACCGTGGTGGGCGATCTCTCGGGGGTGGTACGTCGATGGTACGGTGATAGGACGGTGTTGGTGTCTGGAGGGACTGATTTTCAGCGCTATTTTTGGGGCGTGCTGGAGGCACGTTTTCTCAATACCCTTGCATGGGAGTGTGAGGGAAAAACTATAAAAAGTTGTAATTTTTTTATCGAATAAAGATTTTTTTTGTATCTTTGTTTCCTCAACAGTGAACGAGAATATTGTTAATTTAATTAATAATCAATAAAATAACCTATCATTATGCAGAAAAAAGGCAACAAGTACGGTACCCACCGCGTCATCGAGCCGAAGGGTGTTCTCCCTCAGCCCGCCAACAAGCTTGACAACAACATGGATGAGATTTGGGACAACGAGATCCTCATCGACGTTCAGACCCTGAACATCGACAGCGCCTCGTTCACCGATATCCACAACTATGCCAAGCAGCAGGCCGGCGAAGGCGCCAGCCAGGAGAAAATCATGGAAGAGGTGAAGAAGGAGATGCTCCTCAATGTTGAGCTCCAGGGCAAGCACCGCAACCGTCGCACCGGTTCCGGCGGTATGCTCCTCGGCAAGGTCGAGAAGATCGGCGACGCCCTGAAGGGCAAGATCGACCTCAAGGAGGGCGACCGTATCGCCACCCTCGTGAGCCTCTCGCTGACTCCTCTCCGCATCGACGAGATCCTCGACATCCGTCCCGACGTCGACCAGGTGGACATCAAGGGTAAGGCTATCCTCTTCGAGAGCGGTATCTATGCCAAGATCCCGACCGACATGCCCGAGAAGCTCGCTCTGAGCGCCCTCGACGTCGCCGGTGCTCCCGCCCAGACCGCCAAGCTGTGCCAGTATGGCCAGACCGTCGTCATCCTCGGTGCCGGTGGTAAGAGCGGTATGCTCTGCTGCTACGAGGCCAAGAAGCGCGTCGGTGTCACCGGTAAGGTCATCGGTATCGCCAACAGCCCCAAGAGCACCCAGCGCATCAAAGACCTCGGCTTCTGCGACATCGTGGAGAGTGCCGCCGGCATGACCCCCGTGCAGGTCTATGAGCTCATCGAGCGCCTCACCAACGGCAAGATGGCCGACGTCACCATCAACTGCGTCAACGTTCCCGACCAGGAGATGACCGCTGTGCTCTGCACCAAGGACGATGGTATCGTCTACTTCTTCAGCATGGCCACCAGCTTCACCAAGGCCAGCCTCGGTGCCGAGGGTATCGGTGCCGACGTGAACATGATCATGGGCAACGGCTACACCAAAGGTCACGCCGAGTTCACGCTGCAGGAGCTCCGTGAGTGCCCGAAGCTGCGCAAGATCTTCGAAGAGCTCTATGCTTAATATCCTAGGCTGACCTAGGCAATCCTAGGATATCCTAGGAGAACCTAGAAAATCCTAGTCAAAGAAAAACTGCCGGCAGGGGAGACCCTCCGGCAGTTTTTTTATTAAATATTTTGTTTATATAAATTTATTTACTATTTTTGTAGTCCATTCTCATTTTGAGAAGAGAAGTTAAGTAATTAAATATAAACCCTTTAAACAAAAACAAACAATGAAGACCGCTTATAATTTCAACGCAGGTCCCTGTGTCCTGCCCAAAGAGGCCATCGAGTCCACCATCGCCGCCATCCGCGACTTTGACAACACTGGTATTGGCCTGCTCGAAATCTCTCACCGTACCCCCGGTTGGGAGCGCACCATGGAAGAAACCCGCCAGCTCTGGCGTGACCTGCTGAACATCCCCGCTGAGTACGAGATCCTCTTCCTCGGTGGTGGTGCCAGCACCGGTTTCATGGATGTCCCCGCCAACCTGCTCAACAAGAAGGCTGCTTACCTGCAGACCGGTGTGTGGGCCAAGAAGGCTGCCAAAGAGGCTAAGAACTTCGGCGAGACCGTGATCGTGGCCAGCAGCGAAGACAAGACCTACAGCTACATCCCGAAGGGTTGGACCGTCCCCGCCGACGCCGACTACTTCCACATCACTACCAACAACACCATCTACGGTACCGAGATCCGCAAGGACTTCGCCGCCAACGAGATCAACAACGTGATGCTCGTCGCCGACATGAGCTCCGACATCATGAGCCGTCCCGTCGACGTGAAGAAGTACGGTCTCATCTATGGTGGTGCCCAGAAGAACGTCGGCCCCGCCGGTGTCACCTTCTACATCGTCCGCAAAGACATCCTCGGCAAGATCACCGACCGTCAGTACATGAACCCCCTGCCCACCATGGTGGACTTCCGCACCCACGCCGCTGAAGAGGCTAAGAATATCTCCATGTTCAACACTCCTCCCGTGAGCGCCATCTTCGTCATGCACGAGACCCTGAAATGGGTTAAGAACACCATCGGCGGCGTTGCCGAGATGGAGAAGATCAACCTCAAGAAGAGCAAGATGCTCTACGAGGAGATCGACCGCAACAGCATGTTCCGCGGTACTGCCGAGAAGGAAGACCGTTCCATCATGAACCACTGCTGGGTCATGGCCGAGGGTCGTGAGAACCTGCAGGATGCCTTCATGGCCTTCGCCAAGGAGCGCGGCATGGTCGGTATCAAGGGTCACCGTTCGGTGGGTGGCTTCCGCGCCAGCCTCTACAACGCTTGCCCCGTCGAGGCCGTCGAGGCTCTCGTCCAGTGCATGCAGGACTTCGAGAAAGCCAACAAGTAAGATTTAAAGCTCAATCAGAACTAAAAGAACTGAAAAGAACCCGGATGGTTTTCTGATAGTTCTTTTAGTTCTGATTGAAATAAAAGATAAACATGGAAATCAGAGACAACGTAAGAGAGGGTTTCGAGAAGAAGCTTCGCAAGGAGCCTACTTGCGTATTCTCTGATGAAATAAAGATAATCAAGAAGATGAAAGTTTTAGTTGCTACAGAGAAACCCTTCGCCAAAGTGGCTGTTGACGGTATCAAGAAGATTGTTGAGGAGAACGGCTACCAGTTTGCCCTCCTCGAGAAATATACCGACGTGAACGACCTCTACAAGGCCGTTGCCGATGCCGACGCCCTCATCGTCCGCAGCGACAAGGTGACCAAAGAGGTCATCGACCACGCCAAGAACCTGAAGATCGTTGTGCGCGCCGGCGCCGGCTACGACAACCTCGACCTCGAGGCTTGCACCGCCCGCGGCATCGTCGCCATGAACACCCCCGGCCAGAACAGCAACGCCGTTGCCGAGCTCGTCATGGGTCTGCTCGTCTATGCCGTCCGCAACTTCTACAACGGCAAGAGCGGCAGCGAGCTCATGGGCAAGAAGCTGGGTATCCTCGCCTTCGGTAACGTGGGACGCAATGTGGCCCGCATCGCCAAGGGCTTTGGCATGGATGTCTACGCCTACGACGCCTTCATGAGCGCCGAGCAGATCAACTCCAGCGCCATGGCCAAGGCCGTTGCCAGCCAGGAAGCTCTCTTCGAGACCTGCGACATCGTCTCGCTGCACATCCCCGCCACCGCCGAGACCAAGCAGAGCATCAACTACGCCCTCGTCAACAAGATGCACAAGGGTGGTATCCTGGTCAACACCGCCCGCAAGGAAGTCATCAACGAGCCCGAACTGCTCAAGCTGATGGCCGAGCGCACCGACCTGAAGTACATCACCGACATCATGCCCGATGCCGATGCCGACTTCAAGGCTTTCGAAGGCCGCTACTTCGCCACCCCCAAGAAGATGGGTGCCCAGACCGAAGAGGCCAACATCAACGCCGGTATCGCCGCCGCCAACCAGATTGCCGACTTCTTCAAGACCGGTAACAAGAAATTCCAGGTCAACAAATAATCCTTAGAAGTTAAGGAGTTAAGAAGTTAAGTAGTTAAGACAAATGTTCTGTCTTAGCTACTTAACTTTTTGAATGTATCTATTCCATGAAGCTGTGTGTCTTTAATCCAGAGCATGACTTGTGTCTTGCGAAAGGGCGGTGGAACTATATTCCGCCGCGGTCGGCCGTAGAGTTTGCCTGCCGCGACGCCAGCATCATGTCCGTGCTCTATCCCGACGCCGTCTGCACATCCGTCTATGATTTTCAATTTTCAATTTTCAATTTTCAATTAGACGAAGTCGTGGCCTGGGGTTGGGACGCCGTGGTGAAGCACGAACTTATCAAGCGCGGCATCCCTGCCGAGTTGCTGCCCTCGGACGAGGAGATTGAGACCATCCGCGAGTTGCAGCACCGCTCCACCGTGCTGCCCCTGCAGGAGGGCTGCCACGCGGTGAAGTCGGTCGAGGAGATGGAGTCGCTGTTGCGTGAGCGCGAGCACTGGGTGATGAAATCCCCGTGGAGCGGGGCGGGTAGGGGACTGCGCTGGGTGCACGGCGCCCTCACCGCCATCGACCGCGACTGGCTGCTGAAGACCGTCACCAACCAGCGCTGCGTCATCGCCGAGCCGCGCCGAGAAGTGGTGGCCGATGTGGCGCTGGAATACAATTCCCAATTTACTGGGTATAGCTACTTCAAGACTAGCAGCGGCGTCTATAAAGAGAACATAGCGATGACCGATGACCGTATCGTAGAGACGTTTCGTGAAACGGCTCTACAGCAGACCAAGGCGCGGGTCGAGGCATGGCTTAAGGAAAACGTCGTGCCCCGCTACCGTGGCCCGTTGGGGGTCGACCTCATGGTCTGTGCCGACGGCAGCGTCCACGTCGCCGAAATCAACTTCCGCCACACCATGGGCATGGTGGCACATGCCAAGATAATAGATAATAGTTTATAGATAATAGTTATGGGGTTTGTTGAAGCGTTATTATTGTCCTTGGCACTCTGTGTCGACACTTTGGTGGTCTCCGCCGCCACCGCTTTCCGCGAGAAGATGACCTATCGCCGCGGCCTTCTCATGGCTTTGATTCTAGGATTCTGCCAGTTTGCTTTTCCTCTGGTGGGAGCCTTGATAGGTGATGTGTCCCGTGCTTTCATCGAGTCTGTCGACCACTGGATAGCCTTCGGCCTGTTGGCCTTCATCGGAGGAAAGATGATTCTTGACGGCATCCGTGGCGAGGAAGAGGAGGCTGAGGAAAAGACTCCCGATAGCCACCGCTCGCTGATTTATACCTATTTTCTATTGGGTGTTGCTACCAGCATCGATGGTCTGGCCGTCGGCATTGGCCTTGGACTGGACAATCCGATGCTTGATGTTCTGTGGATTGTCATCACCATTGGTGTTGTTACCACGCTGGTTTCCCTCTTGGGAGTCTATCTCGGCAAGCGCAATATCCCCGTTCCCGAGCGTACCGCTAACATCGTCGCCGGCCTCGTCCTGATAGGCCTTGGTGTGAAGATCCTGCTGGAGCACCTTTTATAAAAAGAGCCACGGCAAGCGTGGGTAACGCTTGCCGTGGCGGTGGAGAGGATGGGACTCTTTTCGTATTCGGTTTGCTCCAGCCCTCTGCTCATGGCCGTATTAGCGTCGCAGGCCATGTCTCTTGCAGAGCCAGGCAGGATAATCTGCTTAAATATGGATGTGGATTTATGGGGATCCTCAACTGAGACGCAACGGCATATCATCGGCGAGGGATTTGATGATGTGGTGTTGCATAATTAGTAGATGTTTGTTGGTTATAGGGTGTACCCAATTCCTAATGTCAGGTTGAAGAGGCTTTCTGATGATTCCTTGAATATTTTCACCGACTCGATGCCTGTACACAACTGCACACGGAAGCGCTTGTACTCCATTCCCAACCCCATCATCGCTGACAGCGAGAAGTTCCATTCGGGTGTAGTCAGGCTCTTGACCTGCGGGTCGTCGTCGAACTTCTCACCGCGATAGCGCCTTCCGTTGTATCCGAACACGGGACCTAGCGATAGCGTCAACCTCATGTCATTGCTGGGGAAAATACTGCCCGTGAATAGCAGAGGCAGTTGTACTCCACCGCTGACAGGGGTGTAGTCGTACATTTGGCCGTTGTGAACCACGCTGAAAATCTTGTCCTCTTTGCCGGCCCACAGATATAATCCCGGCGTAATGCCAAAATGACCGTCTGTGCCAAAGAAATCAAAGTGGTAGCTTGTACCGGCATAAACGGCCTTGGTGAAAACATCGTCACCCACGACAGGCACGTCGTTGCTGGAGGTGGAGAAGGAGGAGTGCAGGCCGACACCGGCGTTGATGCTCCACTGAGCATGGGCAGGTACAAAGTGTAGAGAAAGAAATGAAATGCATAGCAGCAGCGCTGCTGGTTTGATGTGTTTTACCATGATGTGAAAGTTTTATTGAACATTACTATTTTATGCATTAAGCATCATTGGTATTCAATTCCTCATCATGGTATCAGGTTAGTTATTCTTTTTATTTTACGTCCGTATTAACGCCGCGATGCTATTTTTATTGCAATAATTTTTTTCATTTTTACCCGTTAATGATGTAATATTTTACCCCCTTTGCGCAACTATTATGTGTAAAGGAACTAAAAAGACTGCCTGATTGACTGCCAAGGAATATAACAAGGGAGTGCGCCTGTGGGCCGACGATGCGATGCGCTTTGCCATGCGCTGCTGTCCGAGTAGGCCCGACTGTGAGGATGCCGTGCAGGAGGCGCTGGCCGCCCTCTGGGACCACCGCGACGAGGTCTCCTCTGACAAGGGCAAGGGCTACCTCCTCAGCGCCGCCTACCGCAGTCTTATGATGACACTCCGCCACAACAAGGTGGTGCAGCAGCATGCCGGACAGGCGGACGTGAAGACCGTCACGGCGCCCGACGAGCGCTTCGACCTCCGCGAGGCCATCGAGCGAGCACTCCAGACGCTGCCCGAAGTGCAGCGGGCCATCCTCCAGCTCCGCGACGTCGAGGGCTACAGCTACGCCGAGATAGGGGAGATTCTTGCGCTCAGCGACTCCCAGGTGCAGGTCTACCTCTTCCGAGCCCGAGTAAATATGAGAAAACAACTGAAACAAATGGGATATGACAACAATAGATAATAATAACTACGAGCTGTGGCTCCTGCGCTATGCCGAGGGCGAACTCACCTCTGCCGAGTGCGAGGCCGTGGAAGCCTGGCTCGCCAGTCATCCCGAGGCCGCCGAGGAACTGGCCCTCTACAGCGAGGCCCCGCGTCTGGAGCGCGACGAGACGGTCCAGTATACTGCTGTGCCACAGCAGCACACACAACGCCTCTGGCCAATCCTGCTGCGCTGGAGCGCGGCAGCAGCTGTGGTGGTGGCGCTGGTGATTCCCGCCCTCCGCATAGGCACCATGGGCAAACCGGACCCCCAGCAGCCCCCGCTGGTCGCAACCGCCCAGAGCACCCCGAATATTCCGAGCTCTCAGAGCTCTCCGAGCACTCCGAAAGAAACTATAGCAACTATAGATACTATAGTTACTTTAGAAACTATAAAAACTAAAGAATCTAAAGAAATCCAAAGGGCACTCTCGCCCGAGGAACCTCTTCTGATCGCTCAGCAAGAGGACACCCTCCCCCTGCTGCCGCAGGAGACGCAGGAGGCTCCCGCAGCCATCCCCTCTACCTCCCTCATCGTCTATATCCCTGCTCCTGATACCGTCTACACCGACAACCTCATCGTCTACGACGACTCCCGCCCTCGTCTCCGCGACCTCGCCGCCGAATGGGTCGAAGACACCCCTGTGGGCAAGTTCATCCGACACAACCTCTCGCCCCGCAAGGCTGTTCTGATTGCGTTACGATAATAAACCTTTAATTCATTATATTATGAAAGCAAAACTTTTCTCTTTGCAGTTTTCACTGTTTGCTTTGCTGTTCTGCTCCGCCGCCACAGCGCAAGTGCATGTGCAACCCGTCTCGGGTGTCCACACCATCAACGTCGAAGACAACGTTTTGTTGAAAATCTACGCCGGAGACAAGACCCAGCTCGAGGCCACCATGCCTGTCCCTGCAAATGTGGCCAAAGTGGCCAATGGTGTCATGTCCATAGAGGGCAATTCCACCGTTGTTCTCCGCCTCAACCCCGCTGACGGAATTGTCAATTTTTCTGCCGAAGACGGAGCCTCGATTGTTTTCTTTGGCGGCTCATTTGACTTCGGCGACCAAAAGATTACCATTAGCGCCGAAGACGACGCCAGAGTCGAGATGGATGTGACTGCCAATGATCTCTACGCCAGTCATGCTTATTTTAAGGCGCAGGACAATTCGTTAATCATGAGCAAAATGGCGCCTATTCATGTCTTTGGTTACAATTTCATCGCCAATGACAATGCCTATATCGAAGTGCCCTCTGTGGACCTCAGATTTTTCGATGGCGATAGCAGCATAGATCGCAACACCTACCTCACTGTCACCGACTATGGAGAGATCGTTATCAAAGACAAAGGTCCGAACGGCATCATCGTCTGCGACCACGAGTTCTCCATCGGCCGCAAATCAAAGAAACCCAATCGCGACACCGAACTCAACTGGTTCTGGGGTTTCAACCACTGGCTGGGCGACCATCCCTTCTCCGGCCGCTTCGGCGAACCCAATAATGCCGATGCCGAGGTGAGCTTCTATTTCATGAACTATGGTCTCTCTTTCGACCATCCCCTCGTCAACACCTCCCACTTCGGTCTCTATGCCGGTTTCGGATTTGAAGGAAACACTTATCACTTTAGCAACCACTTGGTGAGTGGTACACCCACAGGCTTCTCCTCCACAGCCCCCGCTCCGGTCACTCCCACTGGCACCATCGACCCCAACAACTGGGACACCTATCTCATGACCATCGCCCTCACCGTCCCCATCACCTTCAGCTTCGAACCTTGGAAATACGATGACTTCTGCATCCGCCTCTCCGCCATCCCCGGCATCAATATCTACGGTGTGCTGACCCAGCAGTACGAGTCGAATGCCGTTGACCTGAACGTCCGCGACCATGAGACGGGAAAGAAAGTCAGCAATTTCATGCTCGACACCCGCCTGACGCTCATGTACGGCAACTTCGGCCTCTATGCCCAGATGGCCATGTTACCCCTCTTCAATGGGGAAGTCTTCCATGGACTCTACCCCGTCAAATTCGGTCTCTTCTTGACCCTCTTTGGCAGATAGAAATATCCTTATAAAGATCACATAATGTTTAGCCGACTTCCACCGCGGTGGAAGTCGGCTAGTGTTTCTGGGGCAGGGTGTGAAAATTCTTTTGGAACACCTGCTGGCTTGACGTCAGCCGTTGATAATCTCTTCGAGTTCGAGCCAGCGTAGCTCTTTCTCGTCGAGCTGAGGCATCAGCTCGCCGATGCGGGTGCTGGCTTTTGTGATGTCTGCCGGCGAGGTGAGGCTGCCGTCGCTGAGCTTCCGCTCGAGGTCGGCTTTCTCTGTTGTGAGCGCCTCGATTTCGGCCGTCAACGCTTCATACTCTTTCTGCTCCTTGTAGGTGGCTTTGCGTTTCTCGCTCTTGCTGCGCTCGTATTTGGGCTTTTCCTGCCGCTGCTGCTGGAGGCTTTCGCGCTGCTGTGCGGCCTTCTGCATGCGGTAGACGGTGTAGTTGGAGTGATAGTCGCGTATCTTGCCGTTGCCCTCGAAGACGAGGAGGTGGTCGACGATGTGGTCCATGAAGGAGCGGTCGTGGCTGACGATGATGAGGCAGCCCTTGTAGGTCTGGAGGAACTGCTCGAGAATCTGCAGCGTATAGATGTCGAGGTCGTTGGTGGGCTCGTCGAGGATGAGGAAGTTGGGGTTGGCCATGAGGACCTGCAGCAGGTAGAGACGGCGTTTCTCGCCGCCGCTGAGGTTGCCGAAGTAGTTGTACTGCGTGGTGCCGTCGAAGCCGAAGTAGGTGAGGAACTGGTGGGCTGACATGCTCTTGCCGTTGTCGAGTTCTATCTCTTCGGCGATGTCCTTGACGAGGTCGATGACCCGTCGGTCGTCGGGGGCTTTCATGCCGGCCTGGGTGTAGTAGCCGAACTGGATGGTCTGTCCCACGACGACACGGCCGCTGGTGGGATTGAGCCTCTCGGTGATGATATTGAGGAAGGTGCTTTTGCCCACGCCGTTGGGACCCACGATGCCAATCTTCTCGCCTTTCTTAAAGACATAGGAGTAGTCATCTATGATTGCGTTATTGTGTGATTGCGTTATTGTGTTAGTGGCTGGCGCGTCAGCACTTACGCATTGACGCATTGACGCATTAACGCAATAACAGATATTGTACAGTTCCAGTATCTTGCCGCCGATGCGCTCGGTCTTGACGGTGAGCTGTGGGCGTGAGTCGTCGAAGCGGGTATGTGCTTTGGCCTCGAGTTCGTAGAAGGCATCGATGCGAGCCTGAGCCTTGGTACCGCGGGCCTGTGGCATGCGGCGCATCCACTCCAGCTCGGTGCGGTAGAGGCTGCGGGCTTTGGCCACCTCGGCGCGCTCGTTGGCCTCGCGCTCGGCCTTTTTCTCGAGGTAGTAGTCGTAGCGCCCTTTATAATGGTAGAGGCGTGCGTTGTCGAGTTCGTAGATATTGTCGCATACGTTGTCGAGGAAGTAGCGGTCGTGTGTCACCATGAGGATGGCCAGCCGCTGGCGTGAGAGGAACTCCTCGAGCCACTCAATCATGTCGATGTCGAGGTGGTTGGTGGGCTCGTCCAGGATGAGCAGGTTACAGTCGTCCATGAGCAGGCGGCAGAGCGCCACCTTCTTCTGTTCGCCGCCGCTGAGAGATTCCATTTGGCGGTCGAGGAGGCTGTCGACCTTCATGCGCGAGAGGATCTCCTCCATGCGCTGCTCGAAGGTCCACTCGTCTTCCGTCTCAGGGCGCTGCACGTTGTAGACGAAGTCGCGGACGATTTGTTTGGGGTAGGCTTCGGGAGTCTGCGGGAGGTAGGCCAGCTTCAGGTCGCTGCGGAAGGTGATCTTGCCGCCGTCCTGCAGGGTGTTGTAGCCTCGCTGGCCGGCAGCGGTCATAATAATATTCAGTAGCGTCGACTTGCCGTAGCCGTTGCGGGCTATGAGTGCCGACTTCTGTCCGGCATTGATGCCGAAGGATATATCTTCGAAGAGGAGCTTGTCGCCGAAGCTTTTGGTGAGGTTTTCTACGGTCAGTAATGCGTCAGCCATTATGTATTAGTGGGTTTTCTAGATTCTCAATTTCATTTTATGCCGGGTCCACGTCGTAGATGATGTTCACTCCCGACCATCCTTCCTGTTTTGTCAGGTCGTCGCCTATCTGTAGGATGACGCGCTTGGCGTCGGCGATAGGCTCGTTCTTCTCGAAACGCAGCGTCACGGTCTTCAGGTAGAGTCCGCGGATGCGGCTCACCAGTGGGTATTCGGGACCTATCACCCGTCCGGCGAAGGTGCCGCGCAGCGCCGCCGCCATCCAGTCGGCGGCGGCGTTGAGCACGCTGTCGTCGCGATGTTTCAGCGTGATCTCTATCAGCCTATAGAACGGCGGGTAGCGGAAGACCCTGCGTTCCTGTATCTGCTCCTCGTAGAGCCCGTGGTAGTCGGCGTCCATCACGTTGGCGATGACCTGATGGTGGGGATTGTAGGTCTGGATGATGACTCGTCCGCCGGCACCGTGGCGGCCGGCACGGCCTGCCACCTGCGTCATCTGCTGGAAGGCGCGCTCGTAGGAGCGGAACGACGGGTAGTTGATGATGTTGTCTGCATTAACGATGCCCACCACGCTCACATGCTCGAAGTCCAATCCCTTCGTCACCATCTGTGTGCCGACGAGGATGTCGATGCGGCGCTGCTCGAAATCGCTCAGCAACTCCAGGTACTGGTTCTTCTGCAGCGTGCTGTCGAGGTCCATGCGCGCCACGCGCGTCTCGGGGAAGAGTATCTGGAGGTCTTCCTCGATACGCTCGGTGCCCACGCCCGTCATGCGCAGGTGCGACGAGTGGCACGAAGGACATTCCGACGGCACCGGTATCGAATAGCCGCAGTAGTGGCAGCGCAACGAGTTCGTCGCCTTGTGGTATACCAGAGAGACGTCGCAGTGCACGCAATGCGGTATGTCGTGGCAGTCGTCGCATTCCAGGCGCAGCGAGAAGCCGCGGCGGTTCTGGAACAAGATGACCTGCTGCTTGCGGTCGAGCGCCTGCTTGATGGCATCGAGCAGGGTGGTGGAGAAGTGGCCCTTCACCATTCCAAGCCTGTGGGCTTCCTTCATGTCGACACATGTCACCTCCGGCAGGCTGAAGCCGCCGTAGCGCTTCGTCAGTGTCGCCAGGCCGTACTTGCCCGTCTGTGCGTTGTAGAACGTCTCCACGCTCGGCGTCGCGCTGCCCAGCACTGTCTTTGCATTCCACAGCCGCGAGAGCACCAGGGCCGCATCGCGCGCGTGGTAGCGTGGCGACGGCTCGTATTGTTTATATGAATTGTCGTGTTCTTCGTCGACGATGACGAGGCGCAGGTCTGTGAATGGCAGAAACACCGCGCTCCGCGCCCCCAACAGCACCTGGTAGCTGCCCTCCAGCGTGCGCTGCCACACCTCCGTGCGCTCGCTCACGCTGAAACGCGAATGGTACACACCCACTGTGTTGCCGAAATAACGCCGCAGACGGTTGATGATCTGCGCCGTCAGGGCAATCTCGGGCAGCAGGAACAGCGCCTGTCCACCGGCTTTCACCACCTCGTCAATCATTTTGATGTACACCTCGGTCTTGCCGCTCGAGGTGACACCATGGAGAAGGTGTGTGGATTGGGAGGAATGCAGGGAAGCGAAGGCCTTGGATTGCTCCTCGTTGAGCACGATGCTCGCCGGGTCTGTCAGCTCGGCGTCGCTGTAGTCTTTCAGACGGCTCTCCACACGCTCCTCCACCGACAGCACGCCGTTCTTTATCAATGTCTGCAGCGCCGAGGTCTGCGGCAACTCGCGCTTGGCTACCGCCTCCTTTCCAAAATGCGACAGCTGCATGAACTGCATCAGCACCTCCACCTGTTTCACCCGCTTCTTGCGCTCAAGCTCGTCGAAGAGAGCCTTTATATTCTCTTCGCTCGCATCATTCAATACAACATAGGCGCTCTTACGTGGCTTGAAGCGCTCGCGCAACTCCTCGTCCATCATCACTATCTCGCGCTCCATCATGCTACGCATCAGCGGCATAATCTTCTCGACGCCTATCGCGCGGCTGATGTCCACCACGCGCATCACCGAATGCTCCGAGAGTAGCTGTACAACGCTTATCTCCAGTTTCGAGAGTGACGATAGCTCGCCCGTGAAGTCGGGATGGATTCTTACGGCACTTTCGCTAGCCAGCTTCAGTCCCGAGGGTAGGGCACAGGCCATCACGTCGCCCGGGCAGCACATATAGTATCGCGCCATCCATTCCCAGAATTCCATCTGACGCTCCGTGACGATAGGCTCTTCGTCCAACACACCCATGATATACTTCGACCGCCACCGTGGCGCATCCTCATGGATACGTCGTACCACGGCGGAATACATCCGGGCGCTTTTCGCGCCGAACTGCACCACCACACGTGCACCCACCTTCACCTGGCCATTCAGTTCCTGTGGAACTCTATAGGTGTAGGTATCAGGTAGATGCAACGGCAACAGCACGTCGACATAGTATACCTTCATCTCGTCCATTACAGCCTGCAAAAATACGAAAAAAATACCGATTATGCTTTTTTTATTCCTGTGTTAATTTTTTTTGCGTATCTTTGCACTCTAAACCAAAACAGTTACTCGAATGTAGAATCTTGATTTCCAAGGAGGTGCTATTATGATTGAGACAATCCAGTACAAGTCAATCCGATGGCTTGACATCACCAATCCGAGTGAAGACGACTATCGTCTGCTGCTTGAAGAGTATAATTTCCACCCCTTGGATATCGAGGACTGCCGCGGTACCAACCAGCGTCCGAAAATCGACGAGTACGACGATTATTATTTCCTCATCCTTCATTTCCCTTACTTCGACAAGGGCAACAAGTTTATCCGTATCCGCGAGGTGAAGATATTCTGGGGTAAGGACTATATCATCACTGTCGGTAAGGCCCACTGGGTGGTGAAGAAGTTCTTCGACGAGATACAGGAAGACCTTGAAGAGGGCGACGAGGAGACGCAGGAGATGCTGGCCACCAGCGATCAGCTGCTCTACCATATCCTCAACCGCCTGATGCTCGAGACCAATACCCTCGTGCAGCGTGTGGGCGCCGAGGTGGACCTCATCAACTACGACATCTTCAACAAGCGAGCTCGCTCCATCATCGAGCAGATTTCGGTGACACGCCGCAATACCATCCTCCTGAACACCACATTCAAGCCGCAGCTGCGCGTGCTTCACATGTTCGAGAGTGGTGGCATCAAGGGCTTTGTCGACCCCGAGCTCATAGATATGGAAGACTACTGGGGCAATATCCTCGACCAATATCAGAAGATGTTCGACTCCATCGAGGACTTCGGCGAATTGATTGAGGGTCTGTCGCACACCTTCGACTCGTTGCTGACCAACCGTACCAACGAGATTATGCGAGTGCTGACCTATTTCTCGACCATCATGCTCCCCCTGACAGTGGTCACGGGATTCTTCGGCATGAATGTCGACTTCCCCTTCCTGGCCAATACCACGGCCTTCTGGGTCATTGTGGGTGCTATGGCTGTGATGACCGCCACCCTGATCTTCTTCTTCCGCCGGATGACCGGTCGCTAGAGATTGTAGCGCTCCGCTACCAGCATGCCCAGTGAGGGCTGATGGCTCTTAGCGTATTCTATCACCTCGTCTGTACGTTCCCCGAAGAAAGGACGGTCGGTGCAGATCTGCTCAAAGACGATGCCAGGGAATCGCAGGTTCATCTCCACCATCAACGGTTCATTGTTTTCATTCAGTGCGATGTCCCATCCCACGATGCCGCACATGGGCATATACTGCCTGTGCCACTCCAGCGTTTGCGCCACGGTAGAGGAGAGCTGGGGGATGACGACCCCTTCGAACTTCACGCCGTTGCGGCTTTCGGTGTGACGCTGATAGTATTTGTCGAAGGCATAGGGCATGAAGCGACCTTGCTCGTCGACGCCCACCATCAGCCCACCGGCACCGCCGTTGTCGACACAAGTGTTCCCCTGGCCGCAGCGGAACAGGATATTGCACAGCGAAGCGCGGCCGTTGAGGAAGAGTGTGGTGATGCGGAAGGTGTTGACCGAGTCGGGGTTGAACTGTGCAGTCTGTGCCGACTGCCTGATAATCTCCTGGGCGATGAATCCGTGCTTGTATTCCTTCATCAGCTGTCTTACGGTCTCGTGGGTGGGGTTCTCCACACGTTTGATGCCGTGGCCTCGCGAGGTGTTGTGTGTGGGCTTTATGATGAATGATGCAGCGGAGAGAAGACTTGCTTCTACATCCTGTCGGGTCAATCTCTCGAAAGAGGGGGAGAGGAACTTCCCGTCGTGGTAGAGCACGATAAAACGGGGCTGAGGAATGGCGGAAAAGCGTAAGGGGAGTAGTGCCTTGTGCGAAAGGGTGAGTGCCTTGCGGTGTGGGTTGAGGGCACGGAGGATGGCGGGGGCATAGACCTCCTCGCTGACCCACCGCTCGTCGAAACGTTGGAACGTCTTGTAGAGCCGATGGAACAATGGCGTATACTCGCCAGCAAAACCTTTCCATTGGTTGTCGACACGCTGCGCCTCCTCTTCCGTGAGGTTCACCAGAGGTAGCGTGGCCATCTCCCTTGCCGCCCTGCGGCAAACACGGCGGCTGATACTTTTTGTCAGATAATGGTTGACCATGACAGGATGTTGCTATTGTTTTGATAAAAAAAACGCCCCATTTCTGGGGCGTTTTACGAATCATAATCAGTGTTACTTCACGGCGCCTTTGGCGGCGTTGTAGAAGATCTTCAGGGCACCGGCCTGACGGAGTTCCTGCTTGATGTCGGTAATCAGACCCATGCGCACCAGCGTGTCGGCCTTGATGGCGGTGGTGAGCTGTGCACGCTCATCCTCGCTGCGCTGCTCGCGCTCCTCCTCGATGAATCCGATAATATCGGAGACCTCGGAAATCTGGTCGTTGAGCTGGATACGGGGTTCGGTACCAAACTGCTTCTGCAGATGCTCTTGGGGAACACCGACATTGATGTAGCTGACAAGGCTCTTCTTCTCGAGCTTGACAACCTCAGTGCCTTTAGGAACAGAAATCTTCACAAACAGTGTGCTTTCACGCATGGTGGTAATCACCATGAAGAAGAACAGCAGCATGAAGATAATGTCACTCATAGAGCCCATGTTCAGTGCGGGCGTCTCTTTTGCTTTTTTACCAGTAAAACGTGCCATTATTTCTTTTCTCCTATCTTTGTAGGCTCAGCCTCGGAGATGGACATGGGGATGGCCTGCTCGATGGCTTTGCGCTGTTCGTCATTCAGTTCAGTGTAGGGTGACTTGTGGAACACCTGCTGTGAGAGTTCGTTGCGCATCTCGTTGATGGCGGCGGTCAGCTCGTTCTGCACCTTGAGATACATATTATAGGAAGTACCGCGGTCGTTGCGGAGGGAGATAACACCCTTCGAAACGGGATAGACTCCGATATAAGGTATCTCGGTGGGGTTCTTCTCGGGGAAGTGGGGCAGGTTGCGGGGATTTCCGAGGAATTCCTTGGCACGTGCTTTCAAATCCCTGATGTTACCATACTCGGTGTTGAAGAGCAACTGGTCGTCCTTGTTGACCATCACGATAAAGATATTGCGCTCCTTGACCTCAGGCGGTTTCACGTTCTCCGGCAGGGGAGGCGGCAGACGACGTGCAAGACCCGAATCGGTGTTGATGTTGGAGACCATCAGGAAGAAGGCCAGCAACAGGAACGAGATGTCGGACATTGCACTCGTGTTTAATCCAGGAGTTTTTCTAGCCATATCTTAGTTATTTTTTAAGCGATTTGGCAATTTCGGAATAAACAATGGAGATGGCGGCACCGGCAACGAGGATGTAGACCATGTAGCAGGCGGCACCAATCAGTTTGGAGATGCTCGTGGCGGATTCCACGTTCTCATCAATCAGGGCGAGGTTGGCCTCGTTGACATCGGTACCGGTGGAGAGCACCAGGGAGACGATGACGACAGCGGCGCAGACGCCGAGGATGATGAGGAATTTGACCAGGTAGCCTTTCTCGTTGGCGAAACGCTTGACGAGTTTCACGACGAGGAAAACAAGGATGGCTCCGATGGACACGGCGATGAGACCCACGAGGATCCAATAGGTGGCGTCAAAGAGACCTCCCTGACGGACGTCCTCAAGGAGCTTCACCTCGTCGCCAGGGTTTTTCATGGCGAAGATGATCGCCAGCACCATGCAAAGGATTGCAATGGCCAACCCACAGTAGGTGACTATTTTCGATGTGATTTCTTTCATAATGGTTCTTTTTTTTAGTTTAACGTTTAGTGTTTAACGTTTACGGTTTAACGTTTTACGTTCAACGAACCATTATTTGTGATATTTCACGAGGATGTCCATGAAGGAGATGCTGCCATCTTCCATCTGGTCAACCAGGCTCTCAATCTTGGTGAGGATGTAGTTGTAGAAAATCTGAAGGATGATAGCGACGATAAGACCGAAGATGGTGGTCAACAGAGCCACTTTCATACCGCCAGCAACGACGGTCGGGCTGATATCACCGGCAGTCTGGATGTCGTCGAAGGCCTGCACCATTCCGACCACAGTGCCGAGGAATCCGAAGGAGGGAGCAAGAGCGATGAACAGACCGATCCAAGTCAGGTTGTTCTCGAGGCGAGCCATCTGGACGCCACCGTAGCTGGTGACAGCCTTCTCGACGTTCTCAAGACCCTGGTCGATACGATCGAGGCCCTGATAGAAGATGCTGGCCACGGGACCGCGGGTGTTGCGGCAGAGTTCCTTGGCGCCTTCGTAGTTGCCGCCCTTGACGTTGTCCTCAATACCGTTGAGGAGTTTCTTCACGTTGGTGGTGGCCATGTTCAGATAGAGGATGCGCTCAATGATGAGGGCCATACCGAAGATAAGGCAGACGAGCACGGGGGTCATCCAGCCTGCACCACCCTGGATGTACTTCTCTTTCAGCACCTGGTGGAAGCTCTTGGTAGTTTCTTCTTTCACCTCGGTGTTCTGATCGGCAGCCTGATCAGCAACCGGAGCAGCAGCCGTGTCGACGGCCTCCGTTTTGGTGGTGTCAGTAGCCTCGGCTTTCTGAGCCATAGCACCGTTGAAATTGGCAAATGTCAATAAACCGACTATTGACATCAAAGCAATTACTTTTTTCATAATGTTTTAGTGTGTTGATTATTAAATTATTAATTGTCTTTCGTGCAAAACGATTCGTAGTGCAAATATACACCTTTTTTCGAAACCAGCCAAAAAATATTATTTTTTTCTTCCATTTAAGGTCTCCAGCATCTCCCTGAGGGGCGTCTTCAGCGCCTCGTCAGCTTGTATGTCGTCAAGGTGTTTTGTGGCGGTCCGGAATTCCTGCGCTATGGCATCCTCCACGGCAGCGCGGAGGCCGATGGCGTTGTACAGCTCCAGCACGCGGCGCACCTTTTCCTCCTCGTCCATATTGTCTTTGGCCGCGAAGAGCTTGGTGAGCGCTTCGCGCTGTTCGCCCGAGCAGAGCATCAGCGCCTTGAGTGGCAGGAAGGATTTCTTGTTGTCGCGGATATCCTGTCCGGTCTTCTTGCCGAAGACGGCGGTGTCGCCGTAGCCGTCGAGGAGGTCGTCCTGCAGCTGGAAGGCCAGACCCATGTGTTCGCCGAAGGCCCACAGTTTCTCCACCTCTTTCTCCGGGGCTCCGGCGTAGAGGGCGCCGACCTTGAGTGCGCCGGCCAATAGCACGGCGGTTTTCTGGCGTATCATGTCCATGTAGTCGTCGAGACTCACCTCGTCGAGGGCCATGGTTTCGAAGTTCATGTCTTTCTGCTGTCCTTCACACACCTCGATGGCGGTCTCGTTGAAGCACTGCAGTATCTGCTGCAGGCGTGGCGACGGCTGTCGCAGGAAGTAGCGCCAGGCGAGGGCGAACATAGTGTCGCCACTGAGGATGGCGGTGTTGTCGTCCCACTTGCAGTACACCGTGGGCTGTCCTCGCCGCAGGGGCGAGCGGTCCATGAGGTCGTCGTGTAGGAGGGTGAAGTTGTGGAAGGTCTCGATGCCGAGGGCGGCATTGCGTACCTCCTCCTCCTTGCCCCCGAAGAGGCCATTGGCGGCCAGCAGCAGGGTGGGGCGGATGCGCTTGCCTCCCAGCCGCAGCGTGTAGTCGATGGGCTCGTAGAGCTCGTGGGGCTCGGCGACGAAAGTCTCCTGCTCGAAGATTTCCGCCACCTTGTCAAGATAATATTTTATATTATTATACATTAAATAAAGATTTATGTCGTGATGGTTCCGTCTAAAAGGCTATTCCTCGTTGGGTGCACCATTTCTGTGCGCCGGCATGTCCCAGCTTCGCCGCACGTTTGTAGTTGGCTTGCTCACGTTTGGGCTGCTTCTTCTTGGCATAGAGCTCGGCGATGTGGCAGTAGGTCTCGGCGTCTTTCTTGTTGAGCTCCACCGCTTTCTGGTACTGGCTGATGGCCTTGCCGTATTCCTCCATCTCGGCATAGGTGCGGCCCATCAGCTTGTAGGCCTCGCTCTGCTTTGGGGCCAGTTTTATCGCCTTACGGTATTGGGCGAGGGCCTGGTTGTATTCGCCGCGCTCGAAGTAGATGTCGCCCAGCCTGTTGTGGGCGTCTACGTAGGTGCTGTCTTTAGTGATGACTCTCTGCAGACTCTCGATGGCGTTCTGCGATTCCCCTTTAAGCAGGTAGGCCCAGCCCAGGCAGTAGAGCAGCTTGATGGAGTTCTGCTCCTCCTTGAGGCCTTTTTTTAGGGTGGTGATGGCCAGGTTGGGCATATTGCGGTAGCAGTACATCGAGCCGAGGTTGAAGTAGGCGTCGATATTCTTGGGGTCGGCCTGCACGGCCTTGCGGAAGGTCTTGGTGGCCTCTTCGTCGTTGCCGCGGTAGAATTGAATGATGCCTGCGACATTCAGCGCTCTCACCGATTTGCTGTCCTGCTCCTGTGCCTGGTGTGCCCAGGTGATGGCGTTGGTGAGTTCGCCGTCGACACAGTAGGCCAACGCCAGGGTGGCCATGGCCGAGGCTTTCTGTGCTTTGTCGCCCTCGGCGGCCTGCTCGATGGCCTTCTCTGCCGAGCGCTTGGCGGCTTCCCAGTCGTGGCCCTCGGCCTGACAGACGGCCAGATGGGTCATCGCCAGGGCACTGCTGTCGGCCTTGACGAGCCATTGCGCCGCTTCGCTGAAATGTTCCTGTTTCTCGAGCAGCATGCCCAGGTGCAGACGGGCTTGCGCGCTGGTATCCACCGCCTTGCGGTAGTAGCTTTCCGCCAGGTCGTAAAGACCTTTTTCTTCGGCAGCGAGACCTTTTGTCAGGTCCCCCTGTGCCGAAACGGCCAGCGTGAGCGACAGAAAGCTGCAGAGTATTGCCAGTTGTCTAATCATTAGTTTAAGTAACGCGCGCGGAGGCGAATTATTGCCTGTTGATAAATTATTTTGCCATGTTGGCCATTTTTCGTATTTTTGCACCTTCAAACCAAACGGAAAAAGATGAAAGTAAAGGTGGGTATCGCGCAGATGAGTTGCGTCGCCGACAAGGCGCAAAACATTGAGCGCTACACAGAAAAGGTCCGTCAGCTCGCCGCCGACGGAGCCCAGATTGTATGTCTTCAGGAGCTCTTCGCATCGCTCTATTTTTGCGATGAGGAGCGTTACCAGAACTTCCAGTTGGCCGAGCCCATCCCCGACGGGCCGACGACACAGCATTTCATGGCCTTGGCTAAGGAACTCGGCGTGGTGATTGTCTGCTCGATGTTCGAGAAGCGCGCTGAGGGACTCTACCACAACACCACGGCGGTAATTGATGCCGACGGCTCCTACCTCGGCAAGTACCGCAAGATGCATATCCCCGACGACCCGGGCTACTATGAGAAGTTCTATTTCACTCCTGGCGACCTGGGTTACAAGGTCTTCAAGACAAAGTTCGCCACCATCGGTGTGCTCATCTGCTGGGACCAGTGGTATCCCGAAGCCAGTCGCATCACGGCCCTCATGGGGGCCCAGATACTCTTCTATCCTACCGCCATTGGCTGGGACGTGCGTCAGGACGAGCACGACAATCGCGAGCAGTACGAGGCTTGGCAGACCATCCAGCGCAGCCATGCCGTCGCCAACGGCGTGCCCGTCGTCAGCGTCAACCGCACGGGTAGGGAAGGAGGCATGCAGTTCTGGGGCGGCAGCTTCATCACCAATGCCTTCGGCCGTGTCCTCTACCAGGCGCCGCACCTCGAGGAGGCCCTCCATATCGAGGAACTCGACCTCGACGAGACCGATCACTACCGTCGCCACTGGCCTTACCTCCGCGACCGCCGCATCGACTCCTACAAACCCATCCTCAACCGCTATATTGACTAATTTCCATTTTTCAATTTTCATTTTTCAATTTTGAAATGACTCCTAAAGAACAAGGATATTTTATGCCCGCCGAGTGGGCACGCCACGAGGCTACATGGCTCACCTATCCCAAGAATCCCGACTCCTGGCCGGGCAAGATTGAGACCATCTATCCCTCTTACCATCTCTTCGTCAAAATCCTCTCCGAGAAGGAGATTGTGCATATCAATGTCGACAACGAGGAGATGCTCCGTCATGTTCAACAGGAACTTGAGGCTATTGATACCAATATGCAGAATATCAAGCTGCATATCATTCCGAGCAACGATGCCTGGTGCCGCGACCACGGCCCCGCATTTTTGCTCAACAAAGATGGTAAATCGCGTGCCATCGTCAACTGGAATCATAACGCCTGGGGCGGCAAATACCCCTACGAGCTTGACACCCAGGTGCCCCTCCGTATTCACGAGTATCTCACCTCTCACTTTTCACCTTTCACCTTGTTTGAGCCGGGCATCGTCATGGAGGGCGGCAGCATCGATGTCAACGGTTGCGGCGACCTGCTGACCACCACCTCCTGCCTGCTCAACCCCAACCGTAACCCCCACTTGAGTCAAGACCAGATAGAAGGCTATCTCAGAGATTATTACGGTGTAGAGAATATCATCTGGCTGGGCGACGGTATCGTGGGTGACGACACCGACGGACACGTCGACGACCTCTCGCGCTTCGTGGCGCCCGACACCATCATCACCGCTGTCGAGGAGGATGCCTGGGACGAGAACTACGAACCCCTGCAGAAGAACCTCCGCATGCTCAAGCGCTGTCGCTTGGCCAACGGCAAGCAGCCCACCATCGTCGAGCTGCCCATGCCCGACGTGGTGTTCTATGACAATCAGCGCCTTCCGGCCTCCTATGCCAACTTCTACATCGCCAACGACAAGGTCATCTTCCCCACCTACCGCTGCCTGACCGACAACGAGGCGGCTTATATCCTCGAGGCCTGCTTCCCCGACCGCGAAATCATCGGCATCGACTCCACCGACATCATCTGGGGTCTCGGCTCCTTCCACTGCCTCTCCCAGCAAATGCCCTCCCTAATAAATTGAAAATTGCACCCCGAAGGGGAACTGAACACCTTGAAAAGAAAAGATAATTAAGTGAATAAAGTTGAAAATTGAAAATTAAAATGTTACAAAAAAAATACACCCTCAAACTCTTACTTTGCGTCAGCATAATTCTCTATTCTCAATTCTCAATTCTCAATTCATTTGCGCAGCGCCCCTTTATTCCGGATACTGTCACGCCGGGGCAGCAGCTGGTTGACGAGGTGATGCTTATGATTGACGGCAACTACACCGAGAGTCCCGACATGGACCGTCTCTCCACCGAGGCCATCAACGCCATGCTCAAGGCCCTCGACCCCCATAGCGTCTTCATCGCTGCCAAAGATGTCCAGCGCGCCAACGAACCCTTGGAGGGCAACTTCGAAGGTGTCGGCATCTCCTTCCAGATTGTTCAGGACACCATCGTCGTGGGCTCCGTCATCGACGGCGGCCCCAGCGAGAAGGTAGGCCTGATGGTGGGCGACAAGATTATCCGCATAGACCACCAGCCCGCCACCGGCGACACTATCAACAACAACTACGTGTTCAAACACTTGCGTGGCAAGAAGGGTACCGTCGTCTCCCTCGACATCCTCCGTCAGGGCACGGTCTATACGTTCGATATCACACGTGACAAGGTGCCCATCTATTCCATCGACACCTACTTCATGGCCGACGACACCATCGGCTACATCCGCCTCATACGCTTCGCCCGCACCTCCGTCGACGAATTCCATAAAGCGCTGAAGGCGTTGAACAAGCAGGGCATGAAATCCCTCATCCTCGACCTCCGCGGCAATACCGGCGGATTCCTCGACATCGCCTATGGCCTCGCTAACGAGTTTCTCGGCCGTAACCAGCTGATAGTCTATACCGAAGGCCGCAAGTCGCCCCGCCAGAACTTCCGCTCCAACGGCCGCGGCAAGTTTAGAGAGGGTCGTCTCGTTGTGCTCATCGACGAGAACTCCGCTTCGGCCTCCGAGATTGTCTCTGGTGCCGTGCAGGACTGGGACCGCGGCCTCGTCATCGGCCGCCGCTCCTTCGGTAAAGGATTGGTGCAGCGTATGTTCCCCCTCAAGGACGGTTCGCAGATACGTCTCACTACGGCACGCTACTACACCCCCTCGGGCCGCTGCATCCAGCGCCCCTATGACGAGGGCTCCGACGCCTACCGCGACGACATCAACCAGCGCTACAAACACGGCGAGCTTGTCAACGCCGACTCCATCCATTTCGCTGACTCGCTGAAATACAAGACTGCTGGCGGCCGCACCGTCTACGGCGGCGGCGGCATCATGCCCGACATCTTCGTCCCCATGGACACCATGCGCCTCAGTGACTACTTTATCTCCCTCCGCGGCAAGGGCCTCCTCAACACGGTGCCCCTGCAGTGGGCCGACGCCCATCGCAAAGACCCCGAGGTAAAAACCTTCGAGCTCTACCTCCAGAACTACGAGCGCTTCAACCTCGACGCCATCCTCACCGATGCCGCCATCCAGAAAGGTGTCGTACGCGACGCCGAGAAGGAGGCTGCCGAACCTGAGCGCACCAAGCATAGCGACGACTACCTGCGCTTGCTGCTCAAGGCACAGGTCGCCAAGGACCTCTTCGGCATCGAATACTACTACAAGGTGATGAAAGAGACCGACGAACCCTACCTCCGCGCCCTGGAGGAACTCCGGAAAAATAATCCTCTCCCTTCCATGAATAAATGACACCCCGTCGAGGCACACCAAAGGCAAAAAGCGAAAATTTGACCGGTTTCCCCATAATAACCTAGACGACAATTAATTATATACCTAAAGGCGTTTTCACGGAACCTCTGGAAAAACGCCTTTTTTAATTCACTGACACTCAATATCATCACCGTATCATCACCGTACCAATACCGTATCAACTCCGACCCAAGTCCGACTATGGTCGGAGATGATACGGTGATGGTAGGTTGATGGTAGGTTTTTGGAGCGTTGTAGGGGTGGGGTGGAGGTGTGGAAAAGTTTTTTTCGCCGTATTGTAAAAAAGGTGTATATTTGCATTTTAAATCCTCTCTGCCAAAATGAGTTAAGGGTTAAAAATTAAGTAATTACGCGTTTAATAATTAATATAAATATATAAAAATTATGACACCTTCGCACATTGAACACATCGGCATCGCCGTGACCAACCTCGATGAGGCCATCCGTTACTGGGAGGACATCATGGGTCTGAAGTGCTATGCCATCGAAGAAGTTAAAGACCAGAAAGTGAAGACTGCGTTCTTCCGCTGCGGCGACGTAAAGATTGAGCTTCTGGAGCCGACGTGCCCCGAGAGCACCATCGCCGCTTTCATCGAGAAGAACGGCGGCAAGGGCGGCATGCACCACATCGCCTTCGCCATGGAGAACACCGACCAGGCCCTCAACGAGGCCAAGGATAAGGGTGTGCGTCTGATCGACCAGCAGAGCCGTGGCGGCGCCGAAGGCCTCCACATCGGTTTTCTGCACCCCAAGAGCACCCTGGGCGTCCTCACCGAGTTTTGCTGCAAATAAAAAAGTTTATAGGTTATGGGTTATAGGTTATAGAAAAGCTGCCGCATCACAGTGTCGACATTATGACTGCGCAAGCGTCGATAACCAATAACCAATAACCATTAACCATTAAAAATAAAATTATGGCTTTTGAACAGAAGATAAAAGAGTTGCTCGACAAGCGTGGCGAAGCCCGCATGGGCGGCGGCCAGAAAGGCATTGACAAACAGCACGAGCAGGGCAAGCTTACCGCCCGCGAGCGCATTGCCTTGTTGCTCGACGAAGGTTCGTTCGAGGAATTCGATATGTTTGTCACCCATCGTTGCACGAATTTCGACATGCAGAAGAAGAGCTACCTGGGCGACGGCGTGGTGACCGGCTACGGCACTATCAACGGTCGTCAGGTGTATGTCTTCGCCCAGGACTTCACCGTCCTTGGCGGCTCCCTGAGCGAGACCATGGCCCTGAAGATCTGCAAGGTGATGGACCAGGCCATGAAGGTCGGTGCCCCCGTCATTGGACTGAATGACTCGGGTGGAGCCCGTATCCAGGAGGGTATCAACGCCCTGGCCGGCTATGCCGAGATTTTCGAGCGCAATATTCTTGCCAGCGGTGTGGTGCCGCAGATCAGCGCCATCTTCGGCCCCTGCGCCGGTGGCTCGGTCTACAGCCCTGCGCTGACCGACTTCATCTTCATGAGCAAGGAGAACAGCTATATGTTCCTCACCGGTCCGAAGGTCGTCAAGACCGTCACGGGCGAGGATGTCACCGTCGACAAGCTTGGCGGCGCCATGGTGCACGCCAGCAAGAGCGGCGTGGCCCACTTCGTCGGCGAGACCGAGGAGAGCACCATCCAGACCATCCGCGAGTTGGTGGGTTACATCCCCAACAACAACTTCGAGGAGGCTCCCATGGTGGCCACCAACGACCCCATCGACCGTCTGGAGGATCACCTCAACACCATCATTCCCGAGAATCCCAACGAGGCCTACGACGTGAAGGATGTCATCCATGCCATCGTCGACGACGGCCAGTTCCTCGAGGTGCATGAGAACTGGGCCAAGAACCTCGTCGTCGGCTTCGCCCACATGGGCGGCATGAGCGTGGGTATCGTGGCCAACCAGCCCAAGGCTATGGCCGGTGTGCTCGACTGCAACTCGAGCCGCAAGGGTGCCCGCTTCGTGCGTTTCTGCGACGCCTTCAATATCCCGCTGGTGACCCTCGTCGACGTGCCCGGCTTCCTGCCCGGCACCGGCCAGGAGTACAACGGCGTCATCAACCACGGTGCCAAGTTCCTCTATGCCTATGGCGAGGCCACGGTGCCCAAGGTCACCGTAACGCTGCGCAAGAGCTACGGCGGCGCCCATATCGTGATGAGCTGCAAGCAGCTGCGTTCTGACATCAACTATGCCTGGCCCACGGCTCAGATTGCCGTCATGGGTGCCAGCGGCGCCACCGAGGTGCTGCATGGCCGCGCCCTGAAGGAGATCACCGACCCCGAGGAGAAGGCCAAGTTCATCGCCGAGAAGGAGAAGGAGTACAACGACCTCTTCGCCAACCCCTACAACGCCGCCAAGTACGGCTACATCGACGATGTCATCGAGCCGCGTAACACCCGCTTCCGCGTGATCCGTGCCCTCCAGGCCCTGCAGACCAAGAAGGACACCCTGCCCATGAAGAAGCACTGCAACCTGCCGTTGTAAGATTAAGGTTAAAAAGGTTAAAAGGTTAAAAGGTTCGCTTCGCTAAAAAGGTTAAAAAGATTCATACAAACAACCTGTCACCTTTTAAACCTCTTAAACCTTTAAAACCCCTCAAACAAGAAAAACATTTTATAAACCAATACAAAAAACATCAAAAAAAATGAAGAAAGTTTTCTTTTCCGCTTTTGCCGCTCTGGCATTTGCTTTCACGATGACCGCTTGCGGTGGTAACACCGAGAACAACGACAGCACCGTCGACACCGCCAACCAGGCTGTCGCCGCTGTTGACAGCTGCGAACACCACTGCAACCACGAGTGCGACACCACCAAGTGCTGCAAAGCCGAGGGTCAGGAGTGCGAGCACAAATGCGACAAGGCTTGCGACCACAAGTGCGACAAAGCCGAAGGTAAGGAATGCTGCAAGAAAGCTGAAGGCAAAGAGTGCGAGCACAAATGCGCCAAAGCCGAAGGTAAGGAGTGCTGCAAGAAAGCCGAAGGCAAAGAGTGCGAGCACAAGTGCCAGCATGCTAAGTAATTAGTGTTAAGTGATAAGTGTTTAGTGTTTAGTTGACTGGCGTGTTTTGCGTAGCTTACTGAACACTAAACACTGACCACTAACCACTTCAACATTTTTGATGTTTATAATTAAACAAGAACAATGAATACCATTAATAAATTGCTGATTGCAGGTCTGCTCAGCTGCTCGCTGCTCACCGTCGCCGCCCAGCCGGGACGCGAGGGTGTCGACGCCCAGTCAGGAGCTACCCCGATGCCTGAGGCCCCCATGCCGGGTCCCGAGGGTCATCATGGCTGCCCTGCCATGGGTCCCGCCTGTCAGCCGGTGGAGTTCCAGAGCGTGAAAATCTGCTATGCTCCCATGAGGGATATGTTTGTGGCCATCGACAGCGTCGAGTGCTCGGTCCACCTCATCAAGATGGAGGAAGAGAGCCTTGACACCGTTGCCAGCTATCAGACCGACAATATCCACAAACGTCACGACCTGAAGAACATCCTCCGTCCCGTGAGTGTGGGCTTCATGGGTCCCTATGTCGTCGTGCTGGCTTCGGCCGTCAACGACACCGCCTATGTGGGACTGTTCGACGAGAACCTCAAGCCCGTGGCCCGTCGTTCTTTCAAGAGCCCGATGTATGCCATGCACACGGAACCCGGCAGACTCTTCGTGGTGGGCCGTAACCCCTATGGCTATGACATCAACATCATCCCCGTCGAAGACCCTGAGGACCTCGAGGGCTTCGAGAAGGGCGAGATGCTCTCGCACCACTACCGTGTGGCCAAGCAGGCTGAGAAAATCAAGAATTCCGACCCCATAGGTATCGGCCTCACTGCCGTGGCTGTTGCCGTGGTGTTCCTGGCGCTGGTCTGCATCTCGCTGATCCTCCAAGGTTCCGGCAAGCTGATGTCGGGCATGGACGACAAGAAGAAGAAAGACAAGAAGAAGGGTGGTGCTGCCGTGCAGGCCTCTGCCGCCGCTGCCGACAAGGAGGGTGAGATCTACGCCGCCATCGCCACCGCCATCCACCTCTACAATGACGAGCTCCACGACGAAGAGGACGCCGTCATCACCATCCAGAAGGTGGAGCGCGAATGGACTCCTTGGAACGCCAAGTATTATAATATGAATCAATATTTCAATAAAGTAAGGAGGTAAGGAGACAAGGAGATAAGGAGATAAGACAATGCTCAGATGCAGTATTGGCTTAACTACTTAACTACTGTCTACTTAACTACAAAAAAAGAAGAAACAATGAAAAACTACAAACTCAAGATAAACGGCAACGACTATAATGTTGATATCAACGAGGTCGAAGGTCAGGAGGTGAAACTGTCGGTCAACGGCACCGAGTATGTCGTCACCGTCGACCAGGAAATGAAACAGCAGCGCAAGCCTGTGGCCCGTCCCGCAGCCGCCCCTGCCGCCCAGGTGGCTCCCGCCGCCGGCGGAGTGCAGAAGGCCAACGCCCCTGCTGCCGGCGCCAAGGTGACCACCCCGCTGCCCGGCACCATCCTCGACGTCTTCGTCAACGTTGGCGACACCGTCAAGGCTGGCCAGACCGTGGTGCTCCTCGAGGCCATGAAGATGGAGAACAACATCGAGGCCGACGCCGAAGGCACCGTCAAGGAAGTCAAGGTCCGCAAGGGCGACAGCGTCCTCGAGGGCGATGTATTGGTTGTGATTGGATAAGAAAGAAAGTTGAAAAGATTAAAAGATAAAAAGTTGTATGACCTTTTAAACTTTTAAACTTTTAAACCTTTAAACTTTAGAAGACAATGATAAGTTTAGCAACAGGTGGCTTCATGGACTTCATGTCGACGCAGCTGGTCCAGTTCCTGGAATATACCGGCTTCGCCAATGTGACCTGGGGCCATATCGCAATGATTTTGATAGGCTTGACGTTCATTTTCCTGGGCATCAAGTATGAGTTCGAGCCGTTGCTGCTGGTTCCTATCGGATTCGGTATGCTCATCGGCAATATTCCCTTCTATCCGGGACTGAAGATAGGTATCTATGAACAAGGCTCCGTGCTGAATATCCTCTACCACGGAGTGCAGAACGGATGGTATCCACCGCTAATCTTCCTGGGTATCGGAGCAATGACCGACTTCTCGGCGTTGCTCTCGAACCCCAAGCTGATGCTTATCGGTGCTGCCGCCCAGGTGGGTATCTTCGCCGCCTATATGGGTTCCCTGGCTCTGGGCTTCATGCCCAACGAGGCAGGTGCCATCGGTATCATCGGTGGTGCCGACGGTCCCACGGCCATCTTCATCTCGTCGCAGTTGGCGCCGGAGCTGATGGGTGCCATCGCCGTGTCGGCATATAGCTACATGGCCCTGGTGCCGGTCATCCAGCCCCCCATCATGCGCCTCCTCACCAACCAGAAAGAGCGCACCATCCGCATGAAGCCGCCGCGTCAGGTCTCGAAGCTCGAGAAGATTACCTTCCCGATCATCGGCCTGCTCTTCTGCGCTTTCATCGTGCCGAGCGGTCTGCCCCTGCTGGGTATGCTCTTCTTCGGCAACCTGCTGAAAGAGTGCGGCGTCACCAAACGCCTCTCCGATGTGGCCTCCAACGCCGTGGTGAACATCTGCACCCTGCTCATCGGCATCACCGTGGGTGCCTCCACCCAGGCTTCGGTGTTCCTGACTGGCAAGTCGGTGATGATCTTCGCCCTGGGTGCCGGCAGCTTTGTCGTCGCCACCTTCTGCGGTGTGTTTTTCGTGAAGATCATGAACCTCTTCCTCAAGGAGGGCAACAAGATCAACCCGCTCATCGGTAACTCTGGCGTCAGCGCCGTGCCCGATGCCGCCCGTGTGTCGAACAACGTGGGTCTGGAGTACGACAAGACCAACTACCTGCTCCAGCACGCCATGGGTCCCAACGTGGCCGGCGTGGTAGGATCGGCCGTCGCCGCCGGTATCCTGCTGGCCTTCCTGCACTAATCAGGAAAAAATACAACAACAACAAGAGGACGCTCCCCGCGAGCGTCCTCTTTTCTATTGTCAAAATAAATTTTGCCATATCGCCCAATTTTCGTATCTTTGCAGCGTGAAATGACAACTAAAAGCACAATATATTGAAATAAGGAAAAAGAAGATAACTAACATAATATAAAGCGTTTTCGCTCTAACTGTCCTCTTGAAGTTCCACAAAGCAAGTTCCGACAATGTAAAGCGGTAAACGCCTACGAGTAATCGTGGGCTTTACTTAATTGTCGGGCAGGTCGTGGAACACCTAAGAGGACATAAGCAAAGTTCCACGATTTTCTTATGCCCGACAACGAAAACACAAAATCACAGATTAAGAGCCGCCAGCGGGTGGCTCAGCATGGCGAGGTGTTCACCAATCCACGGGAGGTGAATGCTATGCTTGACTTGGTGCGGGACGAGTCGTTCCGGCTCGACAGCCGTTTCCTTGAGCCTGCCTGCGGCGACGGCAATTTTCTTATTGAGATTCTGCGCCGCAAACTCTCCCTATTGAAAGACATCAAATCCCCTACGGAATGGGAATTTAAGAGCCTGATTGCCGTAGGCTCGTGCTATGGTATCGAGCTGTTGGAGGACAATGCCGAAGCTTGCCGACTGCGACTGTTTACCGAGGTGAGGGAGCAGATGGGAAAAAAGAACTGCACTCAAGGATATGAGGAGAGCCTACGGTATTTGCTGCGGAAGAACATCGTCTGCGGCGATGCGTTGACCTATCGCACTGCGGATAATAAGCCTATCACCTTCTGTGAATGGACACCCATTGCGGGCAGCATGCAGTTCTCGAGGCGTGACTTCCAGTTTGACTTCCTTGTCAACCAGACACACCAGTATTCCCTCTTTGACGAGCAGGGCGAAGCACAGAGCTTCGACGAGCCTGTGCGGTCATACACTCCAGTCCACTACACGCAACTGTATAAATCTCAATCAGAACAAAAAGAACAAAAAGAAAGTTCTGATAGTTCTTTTAGTTCTGATTGAGATAAAATAATATTTTGAATGACATGAAAGAACGATATTCACCGGACATACTGAATTGCTTGGCCAATCTGAGCAGCGATGAGGTCTTCACCTCGCCGGAGTTGGCCAACAGGATGCTCGACTTGCTGCCGCAGGAGTTGTTTTGCAACCCGAAGATGCGATTCTTGGACCCCTGCAGCAAGAGTGGTGTCTTCCTGCGTGAGATTGTCAAGCGTCTGCTTGCTGGACTTGAAGAGCAGATACCCGATTTGCAGGAACGTATCGACCACGTGATGACCCAACAGGTCTTTGGCATCGCCTGCACCGACCTCACCGCCGAGATGAGCCGCCGGACGCTCTACTGCTCCAAACAGGCCAACGGCGAGTACAGCGTCAGCACGGCTTTCCACGACGCACAGGGCAACCTGCTCTACGAGCGCTGCCGCCACATCTGGAATGCGCAAGGACGCTGCGAGCATTGCGGAGCCAGCAAAGGCGAGTATCTCCGCACCGATGCTCGTGAGACCTACGCCTATCCCTTTATCCACAAAAGTATCAAAGAAATATTCAATAAAAACATGCAATTCGACGTTATCATTGGTAATCCACCATATCAGCTTGAAGATGGTGGTGCTGCTGCAAGTGCAAGACCTATTTACCATTTCTTCATTGAACAATCAAAAAAGCTAAAACCGAGATTTTTGTGTATGATTATTCCTGCTAGATGGTATTCTGGAGGAAAAGGGCTTGATGATTTCAGAGACGCAATGATACATGATAATAGAATCAGGGTAATTGTGGATTATCCTATTTCTGCAGATTGCTTTCCTGGCGTTCAAATAAAGGGTGGTGTGTGCTTTTTCTTGTGGGATAGAGATAATGAAGGGTTGTGTAATGTGGTAGAAATGCAAGGTAATGCGATGATATCAAAAATGGAGCGTCCACTTATAGAAAAAGGGACGGATATATTCATCCGCTACAATGAGGCCATCTCGATACTTCGAAAGGTTTCTTTACGTAAGGAAAAAAGTTTTTCATCTCAAGTTAGTCCACGAAAGCCATTCGGACTTCCTTCCAATTTTGTTGATTTCGAAGAAACTGAGTTTAAAGAGTCTATTACTATATTTGCCAATAAGACAATAGGCTTTGTGAATAAAAGTAAAATCATTCAAAATCAAGCGTGGCTAAAAAAATACAAAATATTCTTTTCTGAAGCGTATGGTGCAGGTGAGGATTTCCCACATCAAATTATCAATAAACCGTTTGTTGGTGGGCCTGACACCTGCTCAACAGAGACTTATTTGGTTATAGGTCCATATGATAATGAGGCAGAAGCGAATAATGCATTATCCTACATAAAAACTAAGTTCTTTAGATTCCTTGTGTTGCAAAAGAAAAATACTCAACACGCAACGCAAAAAGTATATCAATTCGTCCCCCTTCAAGACTTCTCCCACCCATGGACAGACGAGATGCTGTATAAGAAATACGGCTTGGACAAGGACGAGATTGCCTTTATCGAAAGTATGATTCGCCCGATGGAATAAGCCGTTTTCGTCGAAGGACCGTTGAAGGATCATAGAAGGATTGAAGAAGCCAGAAAGACCCCATGCCGAGGGATGGCCTCGGGAAAAACATAAACAGAGCGCTCTTTGAATTATTAGGAGAAAGAGACACAATTTTTCCGGGTTTATGTCGTTATTAAGGCATGAAAAAAGAACCTCGGAAATATCCCATCGACGAAGAGTCAAAACCCCTGATGGCCAGCGAACCAACAGCGGAATACGGTACCGTGTCGAGAACTGCCAGAAGGCCGGTGGCTCATGGCGCAATAGAAAGTATTGACCTGGATGTGCCTGAAGAGTTGATGTCGGAAGAGGCCTACCGATACTATCATCCAGAAGAGGAGCTGAAGTCGATGTCAGACATTGAGATTCGTGTTGTTCCTCTGAAAGAGATGCTGAAACACGGGATGACGCTGGAGGAATCGGAACGAAGAATCACCGAGAAGATTCGCAACTTTTACAGGGACAACGCATGAAGGTCTTTCTTGACGACAGGGTACACGCTGCTATTGACAGATTCTACGATGCTGCGCTGGGAAAGTATGTCCACACCTTGAGTCTGGAAACGGTACTCAATCGTAAAAGAAAGATTTATGCAGGGATTGAATTGCTAAGCAATCCCCACGCTAGGTTCCGGGCAGCAAGACGACGGAAAGACTGGCAAGAAAAAGGGTATCACGAATTCTCATGTGAAGGATTCATCTTTGCCTATAAGGTGCATACGGACGAAAACGGAGAACCTTATGTGTGGGTTTACGATGCCGTGCACGGGTCTCTCTATCGTTAGTTTTTTTTCTCCTACATATTTCTGCATAAGAGCGTCTGTTTGAAATGATAACGGACAAACTGACATATTATGCAGACGACAGAACAAATACTCCCCACGATGCGGCGCGCGGTGCCGCAGATTTACATGTATGACGACACGTCGTTCCCCGGCTGGATCAAGATAGGGCAGACGACGCGTGCCGACGTGCGCAAACGCATCGACGAGCAGCACCCCATCACGGAGCCGCACAAGACCTATCACCTGCTGTGGCATGACAACGCCTTCTATGCCGACGGCAGCGGCGAGAGCTTCAGCGACCACGACCTGCACGAGATGCTGCGCCGTATGGGGAAGGAGTTGATAGGGGAGTGGTGCCGCTGTTCGCTGCGCGAGGCCAAGGCGGCATACGTGGCAGTACGGCACCGCGACACACAGGTCGAGACGGTGCGCGACCTTGATTATAAGATGCGCGAGGAACAAGAGAAAGCTGTAAAAGACACTGCTGACTATTTCGCCATGATGGACGAAGAGGAGCCTGACCGTCCCAGCCACTACCTGTGGAATGCCAAGATGCGCTTCGGCAAGACTTTCGCCACCTACCAACTAGCCAAGCGGATGAAGGCCAAACGGGTGTTGGTGCTCACCTTCAAGCCCGCCGTCGAGGACTCGTGGCGCGACGACCTGCTGCGGCATAGAGACTTCGAAGGGTGGCGGTATTACAGCAGCAGGATGGATGAACGATTCCCGTCGCTATCCTCGCCAAAGCCATTGGTAGTGTTCGGGTCGTTCCAAGACTATCTCGGCCGTGACAAATACGGCAACATCAAACCTAAGAACGAGTGGGTACACAGTATCGACTGGGATTTAATCGTATTGGACGAGTATCATTTCGGTGCGTGGAACGACAACGCCAAGAGTCTGCTTGACCTCGGCGATGTCGATGCCAAGCGTCGGCAGGCGGAAGAGGACGAGGTAATGAGCGAGAGTGGCATCGACGTGGAGAGCGGCCGCGCTTGGGACGACGAGGACATCCCCATCACCGGCAAGCATTTCCTCTACCTCAGCGGCACACCTTTCCGAGCCCTCGCCACAGGCGAGTTCATGGAGAACCAAATATTCAACTGGACCTATCAGGACGAGCAAAAACGGAAAGAGGACGTCGGCGGCCCCTATTTAGAGATGCCCACCATGGTGATGATGACCTACCAGATGCCGCAGGACCTCGGGGCGATGATAGAGCAGTGGGATATGGATGGGTTCGACCTGAATGAGTTTTTCCGTGCTGAAGGGAAGGCCTTTGTTCATGAGAAAGCGGTGCAGAAATGGCTCGATATCATCCGCGGAAAGGCGCCCATTTTTGGCGATGGCAGCTCGCCGCTCAATGTGCATCCGGCATTGCCCTTCGAGGACACCCGCCTGCTCGACCTCTGCGCCCATACGATGTGGTTCCTGCCCAATGTGGCCTCATGCGACGCTATGGAGGCTCTGCTGCATCGTCCCGCCAACGGATTCTACCAGACCTACAAAATCATCAATTGCAGCGGCGGCAAGGCTGGCATTGGTGTGGATGCCCTCGGGCCTGTGCGCGAGGCGATGGGAGAGAACCCATTGATGACTCGCACTATCACGCTGACCTGCGGCAAGTTGACCACAGGCGTCACTTTGCGCCCTCTTGGAGGACTGTTGATGCTGAGGAACTGTTCTTCACCCGAGACTTATTTTCAAACAGCGTTCCGTGTGCAGAGTCCATGGACGGCCACCGACAAGAACGACCCAACTAAGAAGACCATCCTAAAGCCCACCTGCTATGTGTTCGACTTCGCACCCAATCGCGCCCTGCGCGAGGTGGTGACATACGCAAACCAATTGGATGTGGATAGCAACCGCCGCATTACCGACAAGGTAAACGATTTCATCAACTTCCTGCCTATCCTGCAGTTTGACGGCAGCTCGATGAAGCGGGTGGATGCCACCGAGATACTCGACTTCGTGGATAACGGCACCAGTGGCACTTTGCTGGCTCGCCGGTGGAACAGCGCCCAGCTGGTGAATGTGGACAACGCCACATTGCAACGGGTTCTCGACAACCCCGAGGCTCTGGCCACTATCATGAAGATTGAGGGATTCCGCGCCTTGGGTAGCGACATTATAGAGAACATCGTCAACCGTGCCGAACGGATAAAGAAGCTGAAACGAGAAGCGGGCGACAACCCCAAGAAAAAGAAAGAGCTGACGGCAGAAGAGAAGGAATACCGGAGCAGGCGACGCGAGGTACAGGAGAAACTGATGAAGTTTGCTACACGTATTCCCATATTCATGTACCTCACCGACTATCGCGAAGAGAGCCTAGAGGATGTCATCCGCAAGCTGGAGCCATCGCTCTTCGAGCGAGTTACGGGATTGACCATCGACGACTTCGACCTGCTGCTGCGCGTGGGTGTGTTCAACCGAGCCCAGATGAACGATGCCATACTGAAGTTCCGCCGCTATGAGGATGCCTCGCTAGCATATACAGGAGTGAACCGCCACGCAACGGACACTCGCATCGGTTTGATGGACAGCACGGTGCCGGTGGAAGCATTGATAGCGACTGGCAAATAAGAATAATAATAACGACATATTTTATCTTTTATAATGGATAAATTTTGTATATTTGCACTGAATATCGATTATAAAAGAAATAGTTGAAAAAAGAATATAGTATTGAGACATGGCTATTGAACGATAATCCTTACGGGATAACGAAACCCCTGCGGTTACATATACCACAGGGGTTTTTCTCACACTTCTATACCTTCTAACCTCCTCATTCCCACTTTTTATATACGTTTGTTCGACGTTCGTTTTACGATTGGGAAACGTTATACGAACGTTAAACGAACGTTATACTGGCGTACAAAACACTAACTAACAATGGATTATGGTGTTTCTATTCCACCCAGCGGATGTAGTCGGCTTTGCGGGGGAGGGGGGCAGGGATGGTTTTGGCGGGGTAGCCGAGGACGAGGTGGTCGATGCCCTCGTAGTCGCCTTCGATGCCCAGCTCCTTCAGGATGGCTTTGCCTTCCTCGGAGTCGAACTCCTGCTTGGCTCGGTGGATCCAGCAGGAACCGAGGCCGACGGCGTGTGCGGCATTGGCGAGGTTGGTAATCACGGCGCAGCCGTCGTAGAGGTAGGTGGGCACCTTGCGGTCGGCAAGGACCAGCAGCACCACGGGGGCGCCATAGAAGGGGTCAAAATCAGTGATGAGTGATGAGTGTTGAGTGTTGAGTTCTCCACGCTGGACCTTGAGTTCGTTCCAGATGCGGCCATTCATGGCCGAGAGGCGGTCGCGGAGGTCTTTGCGGGTGATGGCGACGATGAGCGGGCTCTGCTTGCCGTGGCCCGTGGGGGCCCAGGTTCCTGCCTCGCAGACTTTCTCGATGAGGTCGCGGGCGGGCATGTCGGGCAAAAAAGCGCGGCAGCTACGCCGCGCTTTCATATTGTCAAGGGCTTGTGTGTTCATTTCTTATCGACGGCGGTTAAGAGTGTGGCGATAGAAGAACTTGCCTGCTGGCTCTGGCTTTGTGTGGGGCTGGTGGTATTGGTGATACTGCTCAGACCGTTGAGCATGAGGAGGGTGTTGACGACATTGCTGACGTTCTGGTTGGTGATGAGGCCGGCAGAGGAGATGACGAGGCCTTTGGAGAAGGCCTTGCGATAGGTGGCGTTGTCCTTGTTCTGCTTGAGCTGGGTGTAGCAGGTGGCGAGGGCGAGAGCGTTGGTGAGGTTGTTGCCCTGGGTGAGGTTGATGGTGCCGGTGGCCTTGTAGGAACGATAGAGGCCGACGATGGCGTTGCCGCAGGTCTGGCCGGTGGCTTGTGCGGCGGAGGAGGAAGCATTGCCAAGGATGCCGCAGGAGGCGAGTACAAGGGTGGCAAAAGAGACAAGGATAATGGATAAACGTTTCATAATGAATTGTTTTAAAGTTATTACTTAATGTTTATAGTGATGCAAAGATACAAAAAAAATAAGGAAATTGAAAAAAAATGCGTATCTTTGCAAGTGGGAAGTGAGGGTGGATTGAGAGTTAAGAATTAAGAATTAAGAATTTAGAAATAGTATATGGATAATTTTGTTGTGTCGGCGCGTAAGTACAGGCCGACGACCTTTGCGAGCGTGGTGGGACAGGAGCATATCACGCGGACGTTGAAGAACGCGATAGCGACGGGTCAGCTGCCGCAGGCTTTCTTGTTCTGTGGACCGAGAGGTGTGGGTAAGACGACATGTGCGCGTATCCTGGCGAAGACCATCAACTGTGAGCACCGTACGGCAGAGGGTGAGGCGTGCAATGAGTGTGAGAGCTGCAAGAGCTTCAACGAGGGCGCGTCGATGAATATCTTCGAGTTGGATGCCGCGAGCAACAACTCGGTGGACAATATGAGGGAATTGGTGAAGCAGGTGTATATCCCGCCGCAGGGAGGTAAATATAAGGTGTACATCATCGATGAGGTGCACATGTTGAGTTCCGCTGCCTTCAACGCCTTCCTGAAGACGCTGGAGGAGCCTCCCGCGTATGCCAAGTTTATCTTGGCCACGACAGAGAAGCACAAGATTATCCCGACGATTCTGAGCCGTTGCCAGGTGTTTGACTTCAAGAGGATAGAGAACGAAGATATCGTGCGTCACTTGAAGTATGTGGCCGACAGCGAGGGCGTGAAATATGAGGAGGGTGCGCTGGAGGTGGTGGCACGCAAGGCCGAAGGTGGCCTGCGCGATGCACTGTCGATTTTCGACCAGCTGGTGAATTTCACTCAGGGCAACCTGACGTACCAGGGTGTGCTGGAGAACCTGAATGTGCTGGACTCGGACTATTATTTCAAACTGGTAGACATGATGCGGGAGGGAAATATGAGCGGTGCGCTGCTGTTGTACCAGGAGGTGATAGGCAAGGGCTTCGGCGGCCAGCATTTCCTGACCGGTCTGTGTGAGCACCTGAGGAACCTCATGGTGAGTCTGGACCCCCAGACGCTGAAGCTGATAGATGGCGGTGATGCGTTGCGTGTGCGCTATGGTCAGCAGGCACAGAGCTGCGGACTTCCGCGGCTGCTGGGATGGCTGACGACGGCGAGCGACTACGAGTATCGCTTCCGCGAGGCGAACAACAAGAATCTGTTCGTGGAGGTGTGTCTGATGAAGCTGAGCACGGTGGCCCTCGGTCAGCCGCAAGTGGCTGCCAGCACCCCCAGTCCTGTGGCGCAGCCCAAGAGTGCTCCTGCAGCGCAGGGATAGATTGCAAGAGGCCGAGAGGCAGGCACGGAGAACTCAGTGAGTAGTGTTCAGCGTTCAGTGGTTAGTGAAGACAAACCAGTGAGCGATAATTCCGCACAACCCAGCGGCAGCCAACTTAACACTAAACACTCAACACTAAACACTAATATAGCGTCGATGTTGGGGGGAATCTCGATTAAGGGTATTGGTGCCAAACCGGCGACTGTGCAGCATATCGAGGTGGAGGTGAAGCCCTTGTCGGAAGAGGACCTGACGACCTACTGGCAGGAGGCGGGAAAAGAGCTGGGACTCGAGGAGTTGCTGGCGGGTGCTGTGCCACATCTGGGTGAGAAGCAGGGATGCATAGAGATCGATGCGCAGACGGTGTCGTTCCATGAGGAGTTCAAGCCGAAGAAGATCGAGGTGATGGAATTCTTGCGGAAGAAGACCGGCATGCGGATGCTGGACTGCAAGGTGAACCAGCTGTTTGTGAGCAAGGACGAGGTGATTTACTCGCCGGAGGACAAATATCAGGCAATGTTGGAGCAGAACCCGCAGCTGGCAGAGTTGAGAAAGCTGTTCCCGATAATAGATTATTGAATCAGTAGTTAAGTAGTTAAGAAGTTAAGTAGTTAAGAAGTTAAGTAGTTAAGAAGTTAAGCCAATACAAATACATCTGTTTGGCTAAGAGTAGTTAAGAAGTTAAGCCAATACCAAAATATGTCTTCGGTTAAGTTTTATAAATTTGATGGGGCGGGGAATGATTTCGTGGTGATAGACAATCGCGACGGACGTTTCCAGGCGTCAGAAGAGGAGGTGGCGAGGATTTGCCACCGTAGGTTTGGCGTGGGCGCCGACGGCCTGATGGTTTTGGAAAATGGTGAATGTGGAAAGGCCGGGCAGTCGTTCGATTTCGAGATGAAGTATTATAATTCGGACGGACGCCTGGGATCGATGTGTGGCAACGGCGGACGCTGCATCACTGCATTTGCTTATATCTTAGGAGTGAAAGTGAGTGAAAGGACAAATGGTGGAGATCGACACAATTGTTTTCACTTTAAAGGTTATGACGGGCCGCATGATGCGGAGGTGCTATCGTGGGACGAGGAGAAGAGGACTGGCGTTGTGAAGCTGGGCATGCGGAATGTGGCCACGAAAGAGATGCGCCGCTGTTTAGAGGGTTGGTTCCTGGATACCGGCTCGCCACATTACGTGCAGCGCGTCCATGATCTGGAACATTTCGACGTAGTGGGAGAGGGGAGGAGAATCCGTAATATCGCGGAGGAATTCCCGATGGGAACCAATGTGGACTTTATCGAGGAGCTGCCCGACGGCCGCCTCTTCGTACGTACCTATGAGCGCGGAGTGGAGGATGAGACATGGGCCTGTGGAACCGGCGTGACGGCATGCGCCATTGTTAATGTTGAATGTGGAATGAGGAATGAGGAACGGGCCACGAAAAAGGTTGGCCTTGTGACACGTGGGGGAGACTTCGAAGTGACCTTCGACGCCACGGGCGAAGAGTATAAAGATGTTTGTCTGATAGGCCCAGTGGCGCTCAACTTCATCGGAGAATGGAAAATGATGAATGATGAGTTATGATTTATGAATTATGAGTTATGAGTGGTGAGTGATAAGTGATGTTTTTTTAATATGGATTTGTTTAGTGCGATAGATACCGAGCCCGTACGCAAACGTATGGAACAGCTGGCCGAGGAGATCGACCGGCTGAACTATGAATACTATATGAACGACCGCTCGCTGGTGTCGGACTTTGAGTTCGACGCCATGCTGCGTGAACTGCAGGACCTCGAGCGGCAATATCCCGAGTTGGCCAGTCCGCTGTCGCCCACCAAGCGCGTGGGTGGCGAGGTGAACAAGACTTTCCGACAGGTGACGCATCGCTTCCCGATGCTGTCGCTGGGCAATACCTACAGCATCGAGGAGATAGAGGACTTCGAGGCTCGCACACGGAAACTGCTCGACGGCGTACCCTTCACCTACACCTGCGAGTTGAAGTACGACGGTGTGGCTATCGGGCTGACCTACAAGCATGGACGGCTTGTGCAGGCGGTGACACGAGGCAACGGCACCGTGGGTGACGACATCACGCTGAACGCAAAGACCATACCTACCATCCCGCTGAAATTGCGTGGAGAATATCCCGACGACTTCGAAGCGAGGGGCGAGGTGGTGTACCCCTTCGAGGCTTTCGAGGCGATGAACAAGCAGCGCGAGGCCGAGGGCGACGAGCCCTTCGCCAATCCCCGCAATGCCGCCAGTGGCAGCCTCAAGCTGCAGGACTCTGCCGAGTGCGCCAAGCGCAAGCTCCAGTTCTGCATGTACTTCATGATGGCACCCGACGGTGTGACGTTGCCAGACACCCATTTCGGTCGACTGGAGTGGGCGAAGCAGATGGGCTTCAAGGTGCAGCCTTACATCAAGGAGTGCAAGGATATCAACGAGATCAAGAGTTTTATTGACTATTGGGACAAGGAGCGATGGAATCTGCCGTATGGTATTGACGGCATAGTGATAAAGGTGAACCAGACGGCCCTGTGGGATCGGCTGGGCCTGACGGCCAAGAGTCCGCGATGGGCCATAGCCTTCAAGTTCAAGGCTGAGCGCGTGAGCACGCCGCTGGAGAGCATCAGCTACCAGGTAGGACGCACGGGCGTCATCACGCCGGTGGCCAACCTGAAGCCTGTGTGGCTGGGAGGTACCACCGTGAAGCGTGCCACGCTGGTGAATGCCGACTTCATCGCCAAGATGGATATACATGTCGGCGACCACCTATTTATCGAGAAGGGCGGTGAGATTATCCCGAAAGTCGTCGGGGTGGACCTGGAACAACGCAAGGGGGGGGCGATGCCGGTGCAATATATCGAGCGTTGTCCGGAGTGCGGCGCCCTGTTGGTGCGTGCCGAGGGTGAGGCGGGCCATTATTGTCCCAATGCCGATGGATGTCATCCGCAGATTATCGGCCGGTTGGAGCATTTTGTCGGCCGCAAGGCGATGGATATCGAGAGCCTGGGTCCGGAGCGTCTGGAATTGCTTTACAAAGCAGGACTAGTCAAGAATGTAGCTGATATATACGACCTAAGGCGTGAACAGCTTATCGGTCTCGGGACGGATGCAACGATACAGGACAAGAGTGCCGACAACCTCTTGGCGGCTATTGAGGCCTCGAAACAGGTGCCTTTCGAGCGGGTAGTCTTCGCCCTTGGCATCCGCTATGTGGGAGAGGTAGGAGCCAAGAAGTTGGCCCGCTACTTCAAGACGATGGATGCCCTGATGGTGGCCTCGGAAGAGGAGTTGGCACAGGTGGAGGATGTTGGTGAAGTGACGGCAAAGGCCGTCAGCGAGTGGTTCCTCAACCCACTTCATCGCCAGATTATCGAGCGTCTCCGTGCCGCCGGACTCCGGTTCAGTGGAGAGTGGAGCGTGGAAAGTGGAAAGCTGGAGGGGATGACTTTCGTGGTGAGCGGCGTCTTCGAGCATTTCTCGCGCGAGGAAATCAAGGCTGATATCGAGAACCACGGCGGCAAGGTGTCGGGCTCCATCAGTGGCAAGACAACCTATCTGCTGGCAGGAGAGAAGATGGGCCCTGAGAAGAGAAAGAAGGCCGAGAAACTGGGCGTCCAAATACTCACGGAAGCGGAGTATTTAAAGTTGATAGGTTGATACGTTGATAAAGTGTCTAGGCGATGAGGTATTGGGTCGTTGCGATAATGCTGTTGTTGCTTTCCTCGCATCTGAAGGGACAGAACAGCCACTGGGAGGTGGGTGTGAACGGTAGCTATGCGGCGCCCAACAATTTCGACATGATGGAGTATGCCTGCGGGGCGGCGAGTGTGGATGTGACGTGGATGAGCCGTCAGACAGGCAATGACTATTGGCGACTCTACAAGCATTATCCGGCTTTCGGCGTGCGAGCCTCGTTCGCCTATATCCCCAAAGCTATTTACGGCCACCGCTTAGGTGTTGTGGGACTGGTGCGAGCCCCGATGGGCAAGTGGATAGACTACAGTCTCGGCGTTGGCCTGTCGACCTATACCAAAGCGCGTTGTTTTACGGGCGAGGAGGAGAATATCTTCATCAGTTCCGCCGTAAGTTGCCTTATCGATGTAGGCTTCAATTTCCGACTGGGCGACGACGTGCTGCTCAATGCCTCGCTGCTCCATTCGAGCAACGGTATGCTATATAAGCCCAACAAAGGGGTGAACTTCCTCCAGCTGGGTGTGGCTGTCAAGCTGGACAACGACTACGAGAAGGATTTGGACTGGGAACATTCGCGCGAGCGCATCGACAGTGTACCGGCCTTTCCTGACTTGGAGTGGAGCCTGGCGTTCTCGCCGGCCGTCGTGATGTCGCGCGACGAACTGATGGACGGCTACTATCCTTGTTTCGACCTGGCGCTCTACATGCAGCATTATGTCAATCCGGTCTTTGCCTATGGCGGAGCCATCGACCTGTGGTTCAACGGCAGCGACTGGAACCTCCTGCGCCGCGAGCGGAATATGTATCCCTTGCCCCTGTACCTTAGCGCCATGGGGGTGATGGAGTTTTTCTGGGGAAACCTAAGTCTGAAGCTAGGCGCGGGACCTGTCATCCTGTCGTCGACACAGATGACGACACCTTTCTATGAAAGGGTAGGAGTGTACTACAATTTCGGGAAGAAATATCTAGGAGCCGGAATCAATGCCCATGGTGGTCGCATCGAGTTCATCGAATGGACGATAGGGTGGAGGTTTTGATGTTTAACGTTGATACGTTGATAGGTTTTACGTTTAACGTTTAACATTCGGCCTGTTTCAGGATATCATCGATGATTTTGGCTTTCCATGGAGTGTTGAGGTCGAAGATCTCGTTGACGGGACGGCTGAGCATCTCGATGAGGAGGTGCGTGTTGTCTTGGTGTTCCATCTTTTCCAACTCTTCGGCCACCTGCTGCCAGTCGTGCTGCGAGTAGAGTAGGGGGGCGAAGTTGTTAAGGTCGAAGTTACGCACCACCATATTGTCGATACCTTCGGTCTCGATGCGCGAGTGGGCGCGGGCGAGTTTAATTTCGCCGACCTCTTGCAGCACATGCAGGTATTTCTCGTACAGCACATATTCGTTCATGAGCCAGGCGACGATGGCGTTGCTGAGGGCGTTCCATACGTGGCGGGAGAGGGGACGGGCGACGAATCGTCCAATCATGAAACTTCCGGCGGTGAGACCCGAGACGTTGCGCTGGCGGCAAAGCTGGTAGGCACGGTGGAAGAAATTAATCTTATTTCTCTGCAGCAGCATGTTGAAGAGACGGCTTTGGTCGTTATGGTCACCCATGCGGCTCTGCATCACTTGGCTGACATATTCTTCGGGACGCCCCTCATACCATGTGTTCACTATCTCGGAAGCAATCTTGGGCTTGTTCTGCAGGTTGCAGCGGATGAGACGTGCCAACTTGTGGATGTCGGTGATATAATTGGCTTCCTGCGAGGTGACAATCGTTTGGTATTGCGTGTAGGCCTCCCTCATCTTTTCGAAGAAGAGCTTCTCGTTGTCGTCAAGTTCCACGGGTGCACCCTCGAGGTATTTGGTGAAACGCGCCGGTTTAAAGGCGGCCTGGCCTTTGTAGAGGCTCTGCCGTTTGGAGCTGAGAGTTATCATCTCGCCCTCGTCTATTGTCAAGCCTGCGCTGTTCACTATCGAGTTGTCCTTTATGCTGATGCCGTAGGAGTGCAAGTCCATGAACGCGGGGATGCCGTAGCCACGGCAGGCGGTGACGACATGGATGGCTGCGGGCATCATGGAGAGGATGGCGTCGACCTCGTTGAGGGTGATGGTGTCTTGTGGCACAAAATGTTCTTGGCAGAGGCACACATTCTCGCCTTTGGCCTTGAGTTCTCGGGCTTTCGCCACCGAGAAGCAGAGGCGTGCCGAGATGGCGGTGCGGGGCAGCACGCTCAGTCCGCCGCCGAAGAAGGCAAGTTTGGCTATCGACCGGTCGTCGATAGAGGCCGAGATAATTTGTCTCAGGTGATAGGGCTTGATGAGATCCATCACCTGGGCGTCGCTGATCAGACCGCTATTGCGCATATCAATGGCGGAGACGAGTGCTGCACGCCCTGTCATTTCCGAGGCGTTAAGCTGCAGCACCGAGAAGAGACTCAGCTTATGGGGACGGCTCTCGACGGCGAATTCGATGGTGACGGGGGTCTTGTAGCGGCCCTCGAGTTTTTTCAGCAGAGGGTCGAAATGATATACTGCGGGGAACTCGCCACGTATCTCGTTACGGTCCTCATAGGCGAGGTCGTCGGTTGTCACGTCGCCTGTCATGATTTCCTCACCGAAGATATTACGGTAGCTCTCAATCTGTTTGCCTGTGCCCATCCGGGAATGACGGCTGTAGAGCACACCGGGGTATGAGTCATTGTTTCCGATGGTCCATACCATACGCTGCAGTATCAGGCTGGGAAATGCCTGCTTGCCCTGCATAAAGGTCAATATGAGGTCGGAATTGCTGTCGTAGAACTTTTTGACAAACAGCGTCAGCTGCAACACCTGCTCCCAAGCGTCGGTAATCAGTTTCTCTCCCATGGCGCTGCCCTCGACACGGTGCTCCAATTCCTCGATGCGTCGGCACTGTGCCTCTTCGCTCAGCTGGATGTCTGATTCTTCATAGTGGTGATCCAACTCCAGCATCTCGCACAGGGTGTGCAGGGTGCTCAGATATACGCGGTTTGCCATTGTAGGGGCAAACTTCTTCCTGAGGGCTCGATAGGAGGTCCGGGTGACACCAATATTCAGCAATGTCGGCATCAGACCCGGGATGTATTGCGGCATCGCACAGCGGATGGCGAACACCAGCGGGTTTTTGGCGTCGCCCAGACGGCAGTTCGTCATGATTTCCAGATTCCGTATAGCGCGTTCCAACATCGCGGGCAGGTGGTCTGGGTTCGTGAACGACTTGGCCGTCAAAATACAGAAATCGGGGACAGGGTAGCAGTTGCGTGTCAGGTCCAGCAACATGTGGCCCTTATAGCTGATGACCTCGTCTGTGAAGTCACCCTCTTCCGTCAGCGTCGTTATCAGCTCGTCGCAGTCCGACAGCGGATTCTCCGCCACATAACGGCGGCATTGCTCATGGAAATCTTTGCGCTGGCGTTCCAGCTGCTGCAGTTCGTTATCATTCAGGGAGCCTGCGTGCTCACCCAGCAGCAATTCGAGGAATCTCACCTGCTCTCCCTCGCGTAGCTTCAACAGTTGGTACATGTCGTACCATCGCGGTGGGAACTCGTATACATTCTCATCACCCACCAACCGGTAAATCACCGTTCCGGGTTTGTTGCCCTCCAGACGGTTCTCCGGATCCTCGCTGTCGTGGTCGAAAATCTCACGTCCCTCACGGGCATAGAGACAGACCATGAAGTAGTTAGGATAGCTCGCTCTGATTCTGAAGCGCTCGACTTTCATGGCGCAAATCGATGGCTACTATTATTTTTTCACCATTTTCAGCTGCTCTTCGGGGCTCATGCCCACCATCGGAAGAGCTTTCTTCACATCGGCAGCCAAGACATGGTCGGGATATTCCGTCACGAAGACGGTGTAAGCCTCGCGGGCTTTGTCGTACTGCTCGTTCTGCTCATAGGCCCATCCCTTCAGGAACTGGCAGCCTGCCACCTCCTCGAAACCGGGATAAAGGGTGATGATGCTGTCAAGATTGGCGATGCCGGCCTCAAATTCGCCGATGGATATCTGCGTCTCGGCCATCTTCATTAGATATACAGGAGCCAGACTATCCTCGGGGTATCCCTTGACAAACTGGGTATATAGGTCGATTATGGCGTTGGCCTTTTCGGGGTTGGCGACCATCTCGAAAGCATAGAGCGAGTCCATCGTCGCAATCGAGTCAATCAGTTCGTCGTGACTCAGCACCTTCTCTTCATCACCTCCCTTGCAGCCAGCCAGCATGACACAGGCAAAAGCAAAAATAAAAAGCTTTTTCATAATCCTTATTTTTTGATTCTTGACTTATTTCATCCTGTATTTCGTGTGCACCTTCTTGTTCACGATGTCGTTCATCCTGCGCTTCAGCATGGTACGGCGCAGAGGCGAGAGGCGGTCGGTGAACACTTTGCCGTCCAGGTGGTCGATCTCATGTTGAGCAATACGTGCGAAGAGGCCGTCGATTTCCTCGGTATGCTCTTCCCAGTTCTCATCCCACCAGTGCATCACGATGCGTTCGGGACGCAGCACGTCCTCGTGGATGTCGGGCACACTCAGGCAGCCCTCGTTGAAATACTCTTTTTCGCCCTTGAACTCAAGAATCTCCGGGTTGATGAGCACATGCACGTCCGTCGGCTCACCGTAGGTGTCGGTCTTCTCATTGTAGGGACGCACGCCGATGGTCACCAGCCTTATCGACAGGTCCACCTGCGGTGCTGCGAGACCCACGCCGTCGGCGTTGTACATCGTCTCGAACATGTTGGCTATAAGCTCTTTGAGGTTCGGATAATCTTTTGTCACAGGTTGCGCCACTTTGCGCAGCGTTGGATGACCAAGTCCAATAATCGGTAGTATCATAATTTTAATTCTTAATTCTCAAATAGTCTTGGAGCATGATGGTGGCGGCGATTTGGTCTATCATGCCTTTGTCGCGGCGCTGTTTCTTTTTCAGGCCGCTGTCAATCATCGTCTGGAATGCCATCTTCGATGTGAAGCGCTCATCCACACGTGCAATCTCTTTCCCAGGGAATGCCTCTGCCAACTGTTTCACAAAGGGCTCTATGAGCTTCATCGATTCCGACCAGGTGTTGTCCATGTGCTTGGCCTCGCCAACCACAAAGATATCGACCTCCTCGCGCGCGCAATAATCTTTAATATAGGCCATCAACTTAGAGGTCTCCACGGTCGTCAGGGCAGTGGCAATAATACGAACGGGGTCGGTTACCGCCAACCCCGTACGCACTTTTCCGTAGTCTATGGCCATTATTCGTCCCATAACTTTCTTGTGGCCCCTCTCGGGTTCGAACCAAGGACCCGCTGATTATGAGTCAGCTGCTCTAACCAACTGAGCTAAGAGGCCGTTCAAATCGGGTGCAAAATTACTACTTTTTTCCGACATGGTAAAATTTTTTTTAGTTTATCCATATTTATTTCTTATCTTTGTCGAATTGAATTTAAACAAATAAACAACCTAAAAATCTGAACAACATGAATATAGATTGGCAAAACCTTCCCTTCGGTTACGTCAAAACCGACTACAATGTGCGTTGCTACTTCCGCAACGGCCAGTGGGGTGAGATTGAGGTCTCCAGTTCCGAGAACATCGAAATTCACATGGCTGCCTCCAGCCTCCACTATGGCCAGGAAGCCTTCGAGGGCCTGAAAGCCTACCGCTGCAAAGATGGTAAGATCCGCATCTTCCGTCCCGAAGCCAACGCCGAGCGTCTGCAGAGCACCTGCCGCGGCATCATGATGCCCGAACTGCCTACCGAGAAGTTCGTCGAGATGTGCAAGAAGGTCATCAAGCTCAATGAGCGCTTCATTCCTCCCTATGGCACCGGCGCCAGCCTCTACCTGCGTCCCCTGCTCATCGGTACCGGCATCACCGTGGGTGTCAAACCCGCCGACGAGTACCTGTTCGTCATCTTCGTGACCCCCGTGGGACCCTACTTCAAGGGCGGTTTCAAAGCCAACCCCTATGTCATCACCCGCAAGTACGACCGTAGCGCCCCCCTCGGCACCGGTATCTACAAAGTCGGTGGTAACTATGCCGCTTCCCTGAGAGCTCACGTCGAGGCTTGCCACGGTGGCCAGTACGCCTGCGAGTTCTATCTGGATGCCAAGGAGAAGAAATATGTCGACGAGGCCGGCGCTGCCAACTTCTTCGGCATCAAGGACGGTGCCTACATCACCCCGAAGAGCACTTCCATCCTGCCTTCCATCACCAACAAGAGCCTCATGCAGCTCGCCGAGGATATGGGTATGAAAGTCGAGCGTCGTCCCATCGAAGTTGAGGAGCTTGCTTCCTTCCAGGAGGCCGGCGCCTGCGGTACCGCCGCCGTCATCAGCCCCATCGAGCGTCTTGACGACCCCGAGACCGGCAAGAGCTACGTCTTTGGCAAGGAGCCCGGTCCCTACAGCACCAAGCTCTACCACGCCCTCCGCGCCATCCAGCTCGGCGAGGCCGAAGACAAGCACAACTGGAACACCGTCATGGACTAAGTTCCATCTGAAAACACTCAAGCCGTTGGCGATGCCAACGGCTTTTTTTGTCCCCAAAACAACGTTTTCTTGCTCTAAAAACGCGTTTTATTAACAAAACCACAACTCCTTGACAACCACCTACCAACACCCTATCAACTCCTAACCAACTCCTACCATGGTAGGAGTTGATAGGGTGTTGGTACGGCTTCGGTAGGGTGATGGGGGCTAGTGGGTGAGGAAGGGCTCCACCTGATCGAGATTAAGGGCGTGATCAAGGGTGTATTCGCCCACCTGCTCACGGCGTAGCGAGGCTAGGAAGGCTCCACTGTCGAGGGCAAGTCCAAGGTCGCGTGCCAGAGAGCGGATATAAGTGCCCTTGCCGCAGTGGATGCGGAAGTCGGCCTGCGGCAGATGCGGGGGAACCTCACCAAGAGGGTTCTGGTAGAGGTTCTTGGAAGGTGTATTCTGAGTAATCGGAGTACTCTGAATAATCGGAGTATTCTGACTTCCTGGTCGGAAGGCTGTGATTTCGAAGCTGTAGACGTTTACTGGTTTACTCCTTACCTCCTTATCTCCTGACTCCTGACTCCTTGCAATTTCGTAGGCCCGCTGACCGTCAATCTTCACTGCGCTGAACATAGGCGGTACCTGCTGGATGGTGCCAGTGAACTGACGGACTGTTTCGTCGAGCAGCTCGCGGGTGATATGTTCGTAGGGGTAGTAGTGGTCTATCGGACGCTCTAGATCGTAGCAGGGGGTGGTGGCGCCGAAGACCATGGTGCCGGTGTAGACCTTGTCGCCGTCTTGCAGCTGAGGGATGGTCTTGGTGGCCTTCCCGATGCAGACGAGCAGCAGACCTGTGGCCAACGGGTCGAGTGTCCCGGCATGGCCTATCTTAAATTTTTTAAGGCCGTAGGTGTTGCGCACTACGGCCTTGATTTTGTTTACCGCCTGGAAGGAAGTCCATTGGCGGGGTTTGTCGATGGGGATGACGATGCCAGCCTGAAGCTGATCCAATGTAATCATTGTCTATCCTAGGGTTGTCCTAGGTTAACCTAGGAGGGGAATGATAATGGTGGCGAGACCCACGATGGCGCAGTAGACTGCGAACCAGATGAGTTTGCCTTTCTTGACAAGGTTGATCATCCACTTACAGGCGATGCAGCCGACAATGAAAGCAGCGAGGAATCCGATAATCAGGGGTATAGTACCAATGGTGGTAGCACCGCTTTGGGCTGCATCGGCGACAGCAGTGGCTGTTTCGCCGCTTATAAGTTTCTTGGCATCGAGGAGCGCTTCTCCGAGGATGGGGGGGATGACCATCAGGAAGGAGAATTGAGCCAGGCGTTCTTTCTTGTTTCCAAGGATGAGTCCGGTAGCGATCGTACTTCCGGAGCGAGAAAGGCCAGGAAGTACTGCCACAGCTTGGGCGATGCCAATGATGAAAGCGTGAAGGGGTGAGATGTTCTCGCGCTGACGCGGTTTAGCCCAGTAGGAGAAAGCCAGCAGTGTGGCAGTAATCATAAGACAGATTCCTACCACCAGCAGACCACTACCGAAGACCTCTTCGACCTTGTCTTTGAAGAGGAGGCCGACAATACCTACAGGAATCATGGAAATGAGGATATTGACGGCATATTTCGAGCCCTCGTTCCATTTCCATTTGAAGAGGTCGGAGAATATCCAGACGATTTCCTTCCACAGAATGACCACGGTGCTCAGCACAGTAGCAATGTGAACGGCGATGTTCAGGGTGAGAATTTTGCTGCCATCATCGATACCAAAGAGGTTGGAAGCGATGGTGAGATGGCCGCTGGAAGAGACAGGGAGATACTCCGTTAGACCTTGAATTATGCCAAGTATAAAAGCCTGGAACCAGTTGAGAGTTTCTTCCATTGTTTATTCGCTCTTTTTTCCTTTGAACATGATGGCAAGGATCTCGACCACGAAGCCCACGGTGATGAGGATGGGAGCCACAACGAGACGTCGCGAGTCGAACATGGCGTTGTTGAACGTGTTCGGGTCGTCGCTGCCGCCACCGCTGAGCATGATATAGCCTATGGCGAGGACGATGAGTCCCGCTATCATCAGGATGTAGTTGGTGCGTCCAAAAACGAGGTGGAAACCGTGCTTGGTTTCGTTGGCATCCTCTTGCTTTGTGAGAGGTTTCTTTTTCATTGCTTTAACTATTTGCTATTATCTGTTTAATTTCTGGAGATATAGATTCTGACCGTAAGTGCCGTGGAGAGGTAGGCGATGCCGATGCCGACAAGCACGATGACCGCCCCGATGAGTCCATACCACAGCAGGTGCTCCTGACCGATGATGTCGAGGGCGAACTCGTTGCTGAAAGCCCATACGGTGAAGAAGGTGAGGGCGTCGGCTATCAAGCCTCCGATGGCGCCGTAGGCTATGCTGCGGAGACGGAACGGACGGGCGATGAATGACGACTTGGCGCCCACCAAACGCATGGTGGCGATGGTTTCTCTACTGCTGTAGATGGCGATACGTATCAGGCTGTTGATGAGCACGATGGTTATCACCAGCAGCAGTGCCACGAAGACAATGAGGAACCAGGAAAGCTTGTAGAACACCTCGCGGAGGTCGTTGACGACATTCTCCTGATAGGCCACGCCGGTGACACCCTCGCGGTGGCGCATCTCGGCACAGAAGCGGTCGAGGGTCTCTGTGCTGTTGTCAGGCAGCAGCGCCACGTTGAAATTCACCATCAACGATGGGTAGAGGGGATTGTAGCCAGCGAAGCCCACGAAATCCTCGCCCAGTTCTTCGGTGAAGATCTCGGCAGCCTTCTCTTTCGAGATATAGTCGACATGCTTCACCACCTCCATCTTGGAGATGTCATCCTTCAGTGCCAGCGCCAGGCTGTCGCTCACATCGGGCGACAGGTCCACCTTGTAGGTGATGCGCTCCTGGGCATCGTGCGTCAGTCGATAGGAGTGGTACTCGATGGTGAGCAGGAGTCCCAGCATGAAGAGCACCAGCGAGATACCCAAGATGGTGGCTCCGTGATTACCCCAGAGATTTACCTTGTTTTTCAATTTTCAATTATCAATTTTCAATTATCAATTAGCAAGCATGACAGGCATGACAAGCATGAGGATATCGTCCTGCTTCTCGGTGTCGTCGTCGCCATAAGGGAATATGATACCCGCGCGCGAGGGATGAGACAGTTCGACGAGCACCTGTTCGCTGTCGAGGTAGGAGATCATCTCAGTGAGGAACTTGGCGTTGAAGCCGATGTCCATCGGGTCGCCCTCATACTGGCAGGGGAGAGTCTCATGGGCGTTGTTCGACAGTTCGAGGTCTTCGGCCGAGATGTCGAGCTGATCCTTGCCGATGGAGAGGCGCACCTGACGTGTAGCCTCGCTGGCGAAGATGCTGACGCGGCGCAGCGTGTTGAGGAACGACTGGCGGTCGAGGATAAGTTTGTTGGGATTGTCCTTCGGGATGGCGGCCTCGTAGTTGGGGTAGCGACCGTCGACCAGACGGCAGACGATATAGAAGGTGTCGAAAGTGATGAAGAGGTTCGTGTTGTTGTACTCGATGGTCACTTCGCCCTCTTCCTTGCGGCCGGCAAGGATATTCTTGACGATGATGATGGGTTTCTTCGGCAGGATGAAGTTGGTGCTCTCGTCGCAGGTGACATCCTTGCGGCGGTAGCGCACCAGCTTGTGGGCGTCGGTAGCCACGAAGGTCACACCGTCGGGCGTCATCTCGCAGAAGATACCGCTCATCTGCTGGTGCATCTCGTCGTTGGAAGTGGCGAAGACGGTCTTGTTGATAGCGTTAACAAGTGCAGTGCTGCTCATCACCACTTTGCTGGTGCTCTCGCGAGCCGGCATAGTGGGGTAGGTGGAGGCATCCATGCCTGCCAGACGGTACTGACCCGTACCCGACACGATGTCGATGGAGTAGTTGGCGGGATCGACGTTGAAGGTCAGGGGTACATCGTCGAACGACTTCAGGATGTCCAGAAGCATCTTCGACGGCACAGCCACCTCTTCGGCGGCCTCCATACGGCCGGTCTCGACGGTCATGCGAGCCATGAGCGTCGTCGTCAGGTCCGTGGTCTTGATGGTGAGGTCGTTCTCCTCCAGATGGAAGTGGAAACAGTTGATAATGGGCATCGTGTTGCTCGACGACAGCACGCCGCTGAGCGACTGCAACTGCTTGTGTAATTGCTGACTATTAACGATAAACTTCATATTGTAATATTTTTATTTGTTCCTATTTTAAAATGCAAAAATACCAATTTATTCTCAAATCCAGATTCCTGTTTCTGATTTCTTATCAACTACTAATCAACACTCACCGTCGTAAAGACCCCTTCAGGAAGCTGGATATCGGTCCAGTGGTAGGCACAGTTGGCGTGAGAGTACTCGTCATCCAGATAGAAGGAGCCACGGATGTGGTCGTCGCGGTAGATGCGGCAATCCGGTTCATAGAGCACTACGACATTGTTATAGGTTTGATTGTCGTTGATGGTATAGTTGCCGCCGATGCTGTCGGGTGTTTCCAAATGGACGAAGTAGCCTGCCACGGGCAGTTGTCCTGACGACATCATTGTGCACTGACGCACATCAATCACCACCCCTTTGAACGATATCTCGTCATGCTTCGTACAGGAAGCAAGCAACAGCATAATTGCAGCAACGATGAATTTAGAATAACCGAAGTGCTTCATTGAGTGAGGTTTTTTTATCTGTAGATTCTTTTCGCTGGCCTATGATGAGAGCGCACGAGACGCTGTAGTCGCCTGCGGGGAAATGTTTCTGATAACTACCCGGAATCACAACGCTTCGTGCCGGCACGCGGCCGATATATGTTACGGGTGTTGGTCCCGTGACATCGATGATATGTGTCGACGCTGTAATCACCGTACCCGACCCCAGCACTGCCTCGTGCTCGATATGGGCACCTTCGACGATGATGCAGCGGCTGCCGATGAAGCAGTTGTCCTCCACGATGACCGGTGCCGCCTGCACAGGTTCCAGCACTCCACCGATACCCACGCCGCCGCTCAGATGCACATTCTTGCCTATCTGGGCACAGCTGCCCACCGTGGCCCAAGTGTCCACCATCGTGCCGCTATCCACATAGGCGCCGATATTCACATACGAAGGCATCAGTATCGTCCCGGGAGCGAGGTAGGCACCATAGCGCGCCACTGCCGGCGGCACGACACGCACGCCTCCTTCAGCGAAATGGCGTTTGAGGGGTATCTTGTCGTGATATTCCATAGGGCCTGCCTCGAGCGTCTGCATGCCGCAGACGGGGAAATAAAGCAGGACGGCTTTCTTGACCCATGAGTTGACTGTCCAGGTGGCGGGGTCGACGACACGTACCTCGCCACGGTCGAGCATGGCGACAGTCTCAAGTACCGCCTCCCTGTATTCTTTCTTCTCGAGCAGCTCTCGCTGCTCCCACGCTTGTTCTATATATTCTTTCATATACTGTCTATTTTTACCTTACCAGCAATATGGTACCCGTCTTTCTCTGCAGTTTTTCCGGCTGCAACCTTGTCCGATATTCCAGATTGAAGACATAGGCTCCCTGCGGGCACCGCTCGCCATCCTTTGTTCCGTCCCATCGGGCATCCAAACCCTCCAGGTGTGCCACAAGCAGACCCTGACGGGTATATATCCATATTTTCAGCTCGGCGACATCGCGTATTGCCGGTTGCCAGGTATTGTTCGTTGATTCGTCGGGCGTGAACACATTCGGTATCGCCAACGCCGCACGGTCGATTTGTATCACCGTCTGTGCCGTGTCGGCGCATCCTTCGATGCTGTAGGCTATCAGCATCACCGGCAGTGAGTCGGCCTCTACGGGATAGTGGTAGGTGAAATGCTGCTCATCAGTACTGTCACCCTCAATAATCCACTGACGTGTGTAACGTTGTGTGCTGGCATCATAGAAGCGGACATCGGGATTAGAGGGCGTCACCACCATGGGTATCGCCTTGATTTCTGCCTTCATCCCCTCGGCCAGAAGACCCAGGTGGAGGGTAATGATGGAGTCACACCCTACGGCATTCGTCAGCGTCGTCGTGTAAATGCCCGAACGGGTATATGATATGCCGTCGAGCACATAGCCTTCCGATGCGCACACCGTGTCATAGATATGTGTCTCGCTGTGCAGCAACACCGTCAGGTCTATGTTCAACACCGAATCACAGCCCTCTGCCGTCGTCAGCGTCACCACATGGTGTCCCGAGCTGGTCATCGGCTGATTGGCAACAATAAACGGTATATTGTCACACGTCACCGTGTCGATATCCACACTGTAGGTCTTCATCACCCTCAGCACTAAGGTCACCACGCTGTCAGCCCCATAGCGGTCTGTCAGCGCCAGCGTCACGCTGTCCGCCTCATCGAACCGCAGACCCATCCAATCATAGGGCAGTCTGTCGTCACACACAGCCGTCTCGTATTTGTATGTATGGTTGTGATGCACCACGAGTCTAATCCTCGTACTGCTATCGCACCCATATCTGTTCACATCATGCAGCACCGTGTCTATCGACTCATAAAACTGCCGCCCGGCATAGATTACAGGCAGCGCATTCTCCACTACCTCAAACGAGGTGTCTCGGTAATCCGTCGGGAAGACCGTCAGCGACAGCACCACCACACTGTCGGCGCCGTTCGAGGCCCCCAACACTATGGTGTCCTTTGTGGTTGTACTGTATTGTCGTCCGTTCCACAGATACGGTGTCGCGTCGGCACAGATGGTATCTGTCTCCACGGTCATACTATTCTCCATCACTCGCAAGGTATACACCATATTGCTGTCACACCCATGCACCGTGGTGCCTGCCAACAGCGTATCCTCCACGGGTCCATAGAACACGTGTCCCATGAAAGAGTGGGGGAGGGCGTTCTCCACCACAGACTCCTCCACCTCGCTGCTATAGTTGGGATAGACCTTTACATGTGTGGTGTGGGTACTATCGCACCCATAGCGCGACACCCCATGGCTCACCAGATCCGTGTCAGCCACATACACATGGCCACCGTAGATCACCATTCCGCATCCCACAACCTCACTTTCTGTGTTTTTCTCCGGATGGAACGTCAGAGATACCACGGTGTCAATATCTGTGCATGTGCTGAAGATATGATATGAATACTGTACCGTGCTGTCGGCCAACAATTGCGTCGGTGCCGTAATGGTGAACGACGAATCGTTTATCATTGTCACGCCGTAGCCCGACACCATGAACGAGTCCGCCAGGCAGTTGTTGCTCGGAATCAGCGACGGATCCAAGGCCAGCTCCCATTCGAAAATATAACCGTTATCCATCGAATAGCCGTCCATCACTTCGACATACCAAGTGCCGTTCAGCGGGCAACCTATCAGCGAAGCAAAACTCTGGTCGGGATGGTAGAAATTGGTTCCTGCCGCCACATTCGACGAGTCTATCACCGAGTGCGTGGTCGGAGAACCCGTCGACGTGAAACTCGGTATCGTCCTGCTGTGTTCATGTCCGGAACGGTAGATAATTCCATCATCGTTGTTATTGGCATGGGCGTAGACATAGCCGGAGTTGGTGTTGCTGCTCCAGCAATAGTTCCAACCAATACCAGGGGCATTGTATCTTGCCGTCGAGTCACACTTGTTCGAGCGATACTCATTGTCGTTCGCCAGGCCGAAGAAGGTCCCACCCGACACATTATTTCCACTCAGCCAGTGGCGCGACGCGGTGGGAATGGAGCTCGAGCAGGACGCCGTGTTTTGTCCATCGAAGCGCATGATATCTGCTTTCTGGCCGTTGGGACAGGTCACATTGATATAGATATCCGCTATAAAAGAATGCTCTATATTCAACCTGATATATTTGATGTCGTTCACGGAGGTCACGCTGGCACCTGTAGGGAAGATGTCAAATGTCACCGGTGAGCGGTAGGAGCAGCCCAGCGTTCCGCACGGTACGCCGTCAGGCAGGAATATTCTGTCACTGTGGCCCAAAGTGGCTTGTTCATAGTCTATCACTACATTGTGAGTATCCTGATAGCCGAAGGTCACCATTTCCTGGGTTCCCACACACATAGAAGTCGGCACAGAGAAACTGACAATACTCTGCCCCCACGACGGCCCACAGGCCAGTGCCAGCAGCATCATTATTATCAGTCTTGTACGCATATTTTACGTTAGACGTTTGCGGTTTTACTTTTTAGTTTTTACCTTTTACTTCTCAACGTCACCTCACCACTTCTATCATTCCGTTGCGTTTTACCACGCCCCAGGCACTGCGTGCCATAAACCTGTAGAAATAGGTTCCGTCGGGGCTATTTGTCTCGTCGGGATCCCAGAACTCTTCCTCGCGGCTGATGTCCTTTGCATGGAACACCTCCGTGCCCCATCGGTTGTATATCCAGACCTCGTTCATTGAATACAAGCCGCACTCCAGCAGATTCACCACCTTCCAGATATCGTTTGTTCCGTCGCCGTTGGGCGTCACAAGATTGGGGAACTGCAGCCAGTCGTTCACTATCGTCACCGTCGCCGTCGAGTCATCCACACACTCCACCGGCAGGCCGTAAGGACCGACATACGTCTGAGTTGCCAGCAACGTCACGTCGAAATCGCCAAACACATTCTCTCCATCGCGAGCCCAGGAATAAAAAGGCTTCGCCTCCTTCACACTATCTATACCGTCGTTTGTCTGCATCAGCCACAGATAACTCAATCCGGCAGGTGTGCTGTAGTTGAAAAACTCCGCAACAGGATGTGACAGCACGGGATTTTCGGGAGCCCACGAGAAGCTCGCATGCGGCGGCGTAAATGTCCAAACGGCGTTTTTCATCATTACCGTGTCGCGACAGCCGTGCAGGCTCACCGCGACATGTGTTATGTTGAACACTCCCGCAGTATCATAGATGTACGTCAGCGAATCGCCCGACAGCCACGTGGCGCTATCCACGCCCATGTTCCAATAACCCTCCAACATAAGAGGCATCGTATCCATTGCCCACACCGTCATCGGCACACAGCCTCCCAGCATGGTGTCGCCACTCCACAACTCGCCGTCATCGCTCAGAAGAATCTGAGCACGGAACCCACTGTCCATATACGATATTGTCAAGTGCGTCAGACTGTCGCATCCCCACACCGTCGTGTCCGTTATCAAATAGTCGCCAGCCCCGGGATAAGGCACACCGGCATACCAAGGAATCAGGTTGCCACAGGGGAAAATGGAATCGTACATATCGTACCGTTCGTGGAAACGGACATTATACTCTGTCACGCTCAGGCATCCGTAAGTGGTCAAAACAGAATCAATCCGTGCGACGCTAGCGGTAATTGGGGTTCCCTCGAACCACAAGGTGTCACCGTCGCAGAAGTCACCCTCCACCAGTTGGTAGGGGTGTTCGGTATAGTGTACCCATACAGCGGTGTCCAGAGTGTCGCCCGTCGAGCTGAACAGCAGCACACGATACATCACCATTGTGTCGTTCTCCGTTCCCGCCGGCGCCGACACCAAGAAGGTTGAGTCGCCCGTCCGTGTCACCTCGTTGCCTACCACATTAATCCCTGTCACCGTACCTGCCGAGGGTACAAAAGAAGGGTTGAGCGAGAGCTCCCAATCAAATATATAACCATTGTCAATACTCCAGCCGTCCATCACCTCGATATACCAACTCCCGTTAATCGGACAGCCGATCAACGAGCTGAAACTCTCGTTGGGGTGATAGAACTGACGTCCCTGGGCGACATTGGAGGAATCGATACGTCCGTTATGCACATTGGTATTACGGTATATCAGGCCGTCACCCGGGGCATACACGTAGCCGTTCATCGTATTGTCGCTCCAGCAGTAGTTCCAGCCGACGCCAGGTGCATTTGACGGCTGTGTGGAGTCGCACTTGTTCGATGCACCATAATCATAGGCCTGACCGAAAAAGGTACTCGTCGGTGCATTACTCCCGCTCGTCCAACCACGGTGGTTCTGTGGAATCGTGCTCGTGCAGGAAGAAGTGCCACCATTGCTATAGTTCATCAACGAGGCTACCTGACCGTTGGGGCAGGTGATGCCGATATAGATATCACCAATCCAGCTATGTTCTATATTCAGACGAATAAAATTGATGTCATTCACGGAAGAAATCACAGCATTGCTGGGGTAGCCGGAGAAAGTCACAGGAGAGCGATAAGAACAACCCAAAGATCCGCACGGTAAACCATCAGGCAGAAACACGCGTCCGGGATGAGAGATGGCGGTCACCAAATCCTCGACGACGACCTCATGTGCGGGGTCATATCCTATGCCCACAAACACCGAATCGCCCAGGCAAGCGACGGTATCGACATTGACACTCACTATACGTTGTCCATAAGAAAAAACGGGTATCAGACTTATAATCAGTCCGATAATATATGTTTTGATATTATTTCCTCTTTTCATATTCAACTGCAAAGATACGTTTTTTTTCGATAATAAAATAAAAATAATATTAAATAAAGGTTGTTGATTACTTTTTTCACCCCACACATCTGCTATATGATTTTTTTTACGTATTTTTGCAGCATCTAAAAACAATGTTATTATGAAACAACTTATTGAATGCGTGCCCAATATCAGTGAAGGCCGCAACATGGATATCATCAATCAGGTCACTGCCGAGATTGAGAAGGTCGAAGGTGTCAAACTCCTCGATGTCGACCCCGGCCAGACCACCAACCGCACTGTCATCACTTTCGTGGGTGAGCCCGAGCCCGTCCTCGAAGCCGCCTACCAAGTTGTCAAGAAGGCCGCCGAGCTTATCGACATGACACAGCACCACGGTGCCCACCCCCGTCAGGGTGCCACCGACGTCTGCCCCCTTATCCCCGTGAGCAATATCACCATGGAAGAAGTTGTCGAGTATGCCCATAAGTTGGGCAAGCGCCTCGGCGAGGAACTTCAGATTCCCATCTACTGCTACGAGAATGCTGCCTTCATCCCCGAGCGCCGCAACCTGGCTTACTGCCGTACCGGCGAGTACGAGAGTCTCAGCAGCCGCCTCGGCACCGAGCAGTGGAAGCCCGACTTCGGTCCCAACGTCTGGAATGACCACACCGCCCATACCGGCGCCACCCAGGTGGGAGCCCGCGATTTCCTTGTGGCCATCAACTACAACCTTAACACCACCTCTACCCGCCGCGCCAACGCCATCGCCTTCGATGTCCGCGAGAAAGGCCGCCCGAAACGCGAAGGTGGCAAGCCCAGCGGAAAGCCCATCAAGGACGAGAATGGCAAGACCATCATGATTCCCGGTACCCTCAAAGGCACCAAGGCCATCGGCTGGTACATCGAGGATTACGGTATCGCCCAGGTCTCCATGAATATCACCTCCATCAAGGTCGCCCCCGTGCACCTCTGCTTCGACGAGGTGTGCCGCTGCGCCGCCAACCGCGGCCTGCGTGTCACCGGCTGCGAGATTGTGGGTCTCATTCCCAAGAGCGTCCTCATCGATGCCGGCAAATACTACCTGGCTAAGCAGCAGCGCTCCCTTGGCGTCAGCGAGGAAGAGATCATGAAGGTGGCCATCAAGAGTATGGGTCTCGACGACCTCAAACCTTTCGATCCCAAGGAAAAAGTCATCGAATACCTCATCGAGGACCACTCGAAGAAGAAACTGGTAGACCTTACCTGCCGCGGCTTCTGCGACGAGACCGCTAGCGAGAGTCCCGCCCCCGGCGGTGGTAGCGTTAGCGCCTACATGGGAGCCCTCGCCGCCTCCCTCGGCACCATGGTAGCCAACCTCACGGGTGGCAAAGCCGCCTACGACGACGAATGGGAGAAATTCAGCGACGTGGCCGTGAAGGGTCAGGCCCTGAAGGATGAGCTGCTACACCTCGTCGACGAGGACACCGCCGCCTTCAACAAGATTATGGACGCCTTCGGCCTGCCCAAGAAGACCGACGAGGAGAAGGCCGCCCGCAGTGCCGCCATCCAGGAGGCCACCAAGTTCGCCACAGAGGTACCCTTCCGCACCATGCAGCGCTCCCTCGAGGCCTTCGAGGTCTGCCGCGCCATGGTGGAATGGGGTAACCCCAACAGCGTCACCGACGGTGGCGTTGGCTCACTGGCTGCCCGCTCGGCCGTCATGGGTGCCCACCTCAACGTCAAGATCAACGCCTCCTCGCTCAAGGACGAAGCCTTCAAGGCTGACATCCTTGCCAAGGCCCAGGCTATTGAGGACGAAGCCATCCGTCAGGAAGCCGAAATTCTGAAGATTGTCAACGAAAAAATAGGTTTGTAATATGAAGAAGAAAGTTTTAGCCATCATGGCTCTGATGCTCTTTGTGGCCGGCGTCGCCGCCAGCTGCACCCATCACACCTGCCCCGCCTATCGCGGCTCCACCGTGATGGTTGACGACAACAGCGCCAGCGAGAACGCATAAGCCACCCCTTATAGGGGTTGGAGCACCTATCACCAGCCACAGGGCATCATCGTGATACCCTGTGGTTGGATGTGTGTAAATCATAACTCACCCTACAACACTCATCACCGACAACATGCCCACTACCGCCACAACACGTCGCAAAGACCGTCTCACCTACGCCCAAGCGTTCGACATCAACGGCAACACCCCGCCGCAGGCTGTCGAACTCGAAAGGTCAGTGCTCGGTGCTCTCATGCTCGACCAGACGGCGCTCATCAACGCCATCGAGACCCTGCATGTCGATTACTTCTACCTTCCCGAGCACCAGACCGTCTACCGTGCTATCCGAAAGCTCTTCGAGCAGAGCCAGCCCGTGGACCTCCTCACGGTGGTGGAACGTCTCCGTCTCGACGGCGAACTAGAGGCTGCCGGCGGTGCCTACGCCGTCTCGAAACTCACAGAGAACGTTGTCTCCGCCGCCCATATCGAGTATCACATCCGTGTGCTCAGCGAGAAGTTCATCCAGCGCGAGATGATACGCATCTCGACCGAGACCATCACGGAAGCTTATGACGAGACCACCGACGTGGTAAACTTGCTGGACAAAACCGAGCAGCGGTTGATGGACATCAACGACAAGAACTTCCGTTCGGACTACCATCCCATGGGTGACTTCGTCGGCATGGCTATGGACCAAATCAAGGAGGCCGGCGAGAAGAGTGACGGTCTCAGCGGCCTTGAGAGCGGATTCATCGGTCTCGACCGTATGACCGCGGGTTTCCAGCCCGGCACCCTGATCATCCTCGCCGCCCGTCCCGCCATGGGTAAGACGGCTTGTGCTCTCTCCATGGCCCGCAATATCGCCGTCGACTTCAACAAAGCCGTAGCTTTCTTCTCGCTCGAGATGACGGGACAGGAGCTGGCCATGCGTCTCATCAGCAGCGAAGCCAAACTGCCGGGCGACAAACTCAAGAAAGGACATCTCGAACCCTACGAGAAAGAGCAGTTGAAACGCGGAGCACAACCCCTTAACAATGCCCCCATCTATATTGATGACACGCCGCAGCTGACCATCTTCGAACTCCGCGCAAAAGCGCGCCGACTGAAGCAGCGCTACGACATACAGATGATCTTCATCGACTACCTGCAACTCATGTCCTCCGGCAGCACCGAGAACCGGAACGGCAACCGAGAACAGGAGATCAGCATGATCTCGCGCCAGCTCAAAGCCCTCTCCAAGGAGCTGCAGATACCGGTACTGGCCATGTCGCAGCTCAGCCGCGCTGTGGAGAGCCGTGTAGGTAACAAGCCCCAACTCAGCGACCTCCGTGAGTCGGGAGCCATCGAGCAGGATGCCGACATCGTCATGTTCATCTACCGTCCCGAGTATTACGGAATCCAGGAAGACGACCACGGCAGCACCATCGGTATGGCCGACCTCATCGTCGCCAAGCACCGCTCTGGCGGCGTGGGCGATGTGCGTCTGCGCTTCGTCAAGGAATTTGCCCGCTTTGAGAACCCGCCACAGTTAGGTGTTGAAGGATTTGGTGGCGGGATGCCGCAAAACGGCAACTTCGACCAGGGAGGCAGCATGATTGTCGACTCGAAGATGAACGAAGACAACATTCCGCCACTCGATCCCGACAGCGACGTACCGTTTTAGGAGTGAGGAATGAGGAATTAAGAATTATGAATTATGAGTCTATGGAAGAGCAGATAAGAAAGCAACTGAAAGAGATTATGCAGCAGGAGGTGGTGCTGGCCACCGGCTGTACCGAGCCCGGCGCCGTAGCCCTCTGTGTGGCCAAGGCCGTCGAGACCCTAGGTTTTGAACCCACAACCATCGATCTCAAGCTCAGCAAGAACGTCTACAAGAACGCCATGGGTGTCGGTATTCCCGGTACCGGTATGATAGGATTACCTATCGCTGTGGCCATGGCTGTCACTCACGGCAATTCCTCGCGTGGTCTCGAGGTGCTCACCATCCCTGCCAAGCAGGTCGAGGATGCCAAGCAATGGCTTGCCAACAACGGTAATCGCATTAACATCGGCGTGAAGGAGACATCGGACAAGCTTTATATTGAATGTACTGTGGCCAGTGCCAGCTGCTGCGCCGCTGCAGCATCCACTGCCACCGTCGTCATCGCCAAACGCCACACCAACTTTGTATTTATCAAAAAAGATGACGCGGTGCTCCTCGACCACAAGATAGGGCTCTTCCAGGAACAGGACAACGACGACAATCCCGAGGAGGACAACAAGCAGCGCCTGGAGCTCACTGCCCGTATGGTCTATGATTACGCCACCACGGCGCCGCTCGAGGAACTGAAATGGCTGCTCGACACTGTGGAATACAACAATGCCGCTTCGGAATGCGGCCTCACAGGAATGGGACTTCATACCGGAGAAATACTGATGGGACAGGCCCGTGGAGACATGGTACACACCGTCGTGGCACGTACCGTCGCCGCCTCGGATGCCCGTATGGACGGATGCACTCGGCCCGTCTACTCCAACTCCGGCTCAGGCAACCAGGGCATCACCTGTACGCTTCCTTCCTATTATTATGGAAAGCTCAAAGGCTGCAGCGACGAACAAATCCTGCGAGCGCTGACGATGAACCACCTCATGTCCATTTATATCAAGCGCGGCATCGGACGACTCTCTGCACTCTGTGGTATCGTCAACGCCACCATGGGCGCCAGTGCCGCCCTCACATATCTTGAGGGTGGGGGATACGAGCAGGTCTGCTATGCTATGAAGAACATGATCAACACCCTTGCCGGCATGGTGTGCGACGGCGCTAAACCCAGTTGCGCCCTGAAGATGAGTGTGGGACTCTACAGCGCCTTTGTCTGTGCCGAACTGGCCGTCCACAACCGCGTCGTCGACCGCACCGATGGCCTCAGCGAGAGCGACATCGACTGCTCCATCCGCAACCTCGGCCGTCTCGGAAAGGACGGCATGAACCAGACCGACGACATGATTCTCGACATTATGACACATAAGAAATAATGATGAGTGAAGAGTGGTGAATAATGACAAAAGGACTGCCAAAATGGCAGTCCTTTTTTGTTTGGTATAATAATTGCCTAGGATTTCCTAGAAAAAAAACCAGGAATGCCTAGGACATCCTAGAAAACAAAGAGAAAACAATAAAAAAACCAAATAACTATGACCTTAGACAAGTTCACAATCAAAGCGCAGGAAGCCGTGCAGAAGGCGCAGGAGATAGCCCTCGGAGGGCAGCACCCCGCCATCGAGACGGCGCACCTGCTGAAGGGGCTCCTCTCGGAAGACGAGAATGTGACGCCCTACCTCCTCAAGAAGATGGAGGTCAACATCCCCCGCCTGACGCAGCAGGTGGATGAAATCCTTAACACAATGCCGCACGTCAGCGGCGGGCAGGTGTACCTTTCCAGCGACGCCAACCAGGCCCTCGTGGCCGCCAGCCAGCGCGCCACCAAGATGAACGACGAGTTTGTCAGCGTGGAGCATCTGCTGTTGGGAATCCTCAGCGGCCGTGACCGCGTCTCGCAATTGCTGAAAGATGCCGGCGTCAGCGAGAAGGCTCTCCTCGCCGCCATCGCCGACCTCCGCAAGGGTAGCAAGGTGACGAGCCAGAATCAGGAGCAGACGATGAACGCCCTGGGCAAGTACGCCAAGAATCTCAACAAGCTGGCACAGGCCGGAAAACTCGACCCCGTCATCGGGCGCGACGAGGAAATACGTCGTGTACTGCAGATTCTTTCGCGCCGCACCAAGAACAACCCTATCCTCATCGGCGAGCCCGGTGTAGGTAAGACGGCTATCGCCGAAGGTCTGGCGCAGCGTATCGTCAGCGGTGATGTGGCCGAAAACCTGAAGTCGAAAACCATTTACTCGCTCGACATGGGTGCCCTTATCGCCGGTGCCAAGTACAAGGGCGAGTTCGAGGAGCGACTCAAGAGCGTCATCCGCGAAATCAACGAAGCCGACGGCGAAATCATCCTCTTCATCGACGAGATCCACACCCTCGTGGGTGCCGGTGGGGGAGAAGGCGCCATGGATGCCGCCAACATCCTCAAGCCGGCACTAGCCCGTGGCGAGCTCCGCGCCATCGGTGCCACTACGCTGGCCGAGTACCAGAAGTATTTCGAGAAGGACAAAGCCCTCGAGCGCCGTTTCCAGAGCGTGCTCATCGACGAACCCTCGGTGCCCGACACCATCTCTATCCTCCGTGGATTGAAGGAGCGATACGAGGTGCACCACCGCGTGCGTATCAAAGACGAGGCCATCATTGCCGCCGCCGAGCTGTCGCACCGCTACATCTCCGACCGTTTCCTTCCCGACAAGGCCATCGACCTCATCGACGAAGCCGCAGCCAAGCTGCGTCTGGAGATCGACTCGGTGCCCGAGGAACTCGATGAAATCGAACGCCGTATCCGTCAGCTGGAGATTGAACGCGAGGCCATCAAGCGCGAAAACGATCAGGACAAGATTGCCCAAATCGACAAGGAACTCGGCTCCCTTCGCGAGCAGCGCGACCAGATGAAGGCCCGCTGGCAGAACGAGAAGAGCATCGTCGAAGAGATACAGGCCGAAGTGAAGAACATTGAATCCTACAAGTTCGAGGCCGAGCAAGCCGAGCGTGCCGGCGACTACGGCAAGGTCGCCGAACTCCGCTACGGACGTATCAAAGAGGCCGAGAAGAAGGTAGAGGAACTGAAAACCCGCCTTAAAGAGATGCAGGCCGACAACGCCATGATCAACGAGGAGGTCGACTCGGAGCAGATTGCCGAGGTGGTCTCGAAATGGACCGGCATCCCCGTGACGCGTATGCTGCAGAGCGAGCGTGAGCGACTACTGCACCTCGAGGACGAGCTGCACAAGCGTGTGGTGGGTCAGGACGAGGCCATCAGCGTCATCGCCAACGCTGTGCGCCGCAGCCGTGCAGGCCTATCGGACGGCAAGCGCCCCATCGGCAGCTTCATATTCCTCGGCACCACGGGTGTCGGCAAGACCGAGTTGGCGAAGGCCCTCGCCGAAGTGCTCTTCGACGACGAGAACATGATGGTGCGTATCGATATGTCTGAATACCAAGAGCGCCACAGCGTCTCGCGACTCATCGGTGCGCCTCCGGGATATGTGGGCTACGACGAGAGTGGCCAGCTCACCGAGGCCGTGAGAAGAAAGCCCTACAGCATCGTGCTCTTCGACGAGATAGAGAAGGCTCATCCCGACGTGTTCAACATCCTGCTGCAGGTGCTCGAGGATGGTCGTCTGACCGATAACAAGGGTCGCACGTGCGATTTCAAGAATACCATCATCATCATGACCTCGAACATGGGCTCGGACATCATCCGCGAGAAGCTGGAGAACGGAGTCTCCTCGCAGTATGACCTTGACGAGACCAAGAACGCCGTGATGGAGTTACTCAAGCAGCGTATCCGTCCCGAGTTCCTGAACCGTATCGACGAAATTATCATGTTCCAGCCGCTCTCACAGGCTCAGATTCGCGACATCGTTCGCATCCAGCTGCGCAGCGTGGCCAAGATGCTTGAGAAGAATGAGATCACCATCTCCGCCACCGACGAGGCCGTGAACCGCCTGGCCGAAGTGGGCTTCGACCCCGCCATGGGTGCACGTCCAGTCAAACGCGTCATCCAGCGTGAGATTCTTAACGAAATGAGTCGTCAGCTATTGGAGGGTAAAATCCACAGCAACGAGACCATCATCATCGATGTCATCGACGGCCAGTTCGTGTTCTACAATCCGAAGAAATAATAGCTGGTAGCGGATAGCACGTAGCAGGTAATGGGTAGCAGATAGCTATCGATTACCTGCTTTTTTTTGTCCCCACCCAATCAACATTCATCACTCATCATTCATCACTATTACAGGATGGGTGCCAGGATGCGGGCGGCGGAGGCGAGGAATTTCTTCAGCGGAGGACGGCGGCGCCACTCGTCGGGGTCGACAAGTGTGCAGAGGCGTTGGTCGTCGAGGAAGATATCGCGCTGGCGACGAGCGAGGTCGTTGTCGTAGATGAAAGCATTGACCTCGAAGTTTTGCTCTAAGCTACGACTGTCGAGGTTGGTGGAGCCGATGGTGACGAAGTCGTCGTCACAGACCATCGTTTTGGCATGCATGAAGCCTTTGTCGTAGAGGTATATTTTGACGCCCGCTGGGAGCACGTCGCGGAAATAGGATTTTGATGCATTGAGCGTTATAGCTCCGCGGTCGGCGGTGGAGGGAAGCATGATACGGACGTCGACGCCGGCGAGGGCGGCATTGCGGATGGCCAGGAGGATGGGGTGTGTGGGGATGAAGTAGGGCGTCTGGATGTAGAGATAGCGGCGGCTCTGGGCGATAACCTGTACCATACCTTGCATGACGGTGTTCCACTCATCCATGGGGCCGGAGGTGATAATCTGGACAATTGCGTCAGTGCTTGATTGCTTGATTGTTTGAGTGGGGAAGAAACGGGGTTGTGCAAGGAGTTCTTTGGTGCAGTAGCGCCAGTCGGCGAGGATGGAGAGCTCGAGTTGGGAGACGGCAGGCCCCTGAATACGGATATGGGTGTCGCGCCAGGCGCCGTGGTTGATGCCGTCGCGGTAGCGGCGGGCGATGTTCATGCCGCCGGTGTATCCGACGAGGCCGTCGATGACGACGATCTTGCGGTGGGTGCGGCAGTTCACATCGCGGGTGAACATCGAAGGGATAAATTTTTGGAAGGACTGCACTTTGACGCCGTGCTCTCGCATGCGGTCGTAGTAACGGCTACGGACGAAGAGATTGGCCCAGCTGTCGTACATCAGACGGACATCGATACCCTGTTCGGCCTTGCGGATGAGAAGGTCGCTGAGCTGATGGCCCACCTCGTCGTTCTCGACGATATAGAATTGTATGTGCACAAAGCTCTTGGCAGCGGCAATGTCGTCGAGCATGGACTGGAACATGGGGGTGAAGTCGGTAAAGATGCGCACCTGGTTGCCGCCGAGGAGGGGGGTATCGTTGGCGCCACGCATCATGTCGGCGAGTTTCTGGTACTTGTCGCTGTTGGGGTGGGCGAGGACGCTGTCGCCGGTGGCTTGATTGCGGAGGAGATCGAGACAGGCAAGCTCATCGGCCTTGATGATGCGACGGGAGCGATAGTCCTTACCGAGGAGGAAATAGAAGACCAGACCCACGCCGGGGAGGAGGATTACCAACATCATCCACAGCAGGGAGATGTAGGGCTTGCGGTTCTCAGAGATGATAAGGATGAGAGAACCGATGATGATGAACAGGACGCTGGTCTGGTAAATCATAGCTCTATTTATTCATTTGTTCTTTTATCTGGGCGGCGCGGGCAGTGAGCTGAGCTATCTGCATCTGCAAAAAGTCATCGCTGTACTTGCTGTCGCAGAAGCCGTTGCCACGGGCCACAAAGGAGTCGTCATTGAGTTGGTCAACGGCAAGTTCCTGATAGCTGGAGAGCAGTTTCAAAGTCTCCTCCAATTGTTCTTCCAAACTCCTCATATAAACTCTTAACAATTAACTATTATCTATAAACTATTATCTATTATCTCATTAACCGCCATTTCTATTCCTTCATGGTCGACGTCGCTGGTGACACGGTCGGCATGCTGTTTGACGCCGTCGGCAGCGTTGCCCATAGCGACGCCGATACCAGCCCATTCCAACATCTCGATATCGTTGGCGCCATCGCCGAAAGCGAGGGTCTCCTCCTGACGGATGCCGAAATGGCGGCAGATGGCTTCCATGCCTCGGGCCTTGCTGTTGTCGTGAGCCACGATGTCGGTGAAGTAGGGGTGCCAGCGTGGCAGACGGCAGTGGGGGAGCAGTTCGGCGACACGGGCGTCCAGCTCCTCAGGCATGATGGCGATGATTTGGTAGACAGTCTCTTTGCGCATGGCGTCGATGTCGACCACCGGAGGCATCTCAAATTCAAGCTGGTTACGGAGTTTGAGTCCTATCTCATTGGGCTGGGCGAGAAGCATATTGTCGCGAGTGAACACCATGGTACACAAGTTGTTCTCCTTAGCGAAATCAAGCCACGCTTGAAGCTCTTCATCACGGATAGGATTAGAGAGTAATTCATCCTTCATCATTCCACACTCATCATTAAGGAAGACGAAAGCGCCATTCATAGTGATTTTGCCCTCAAAAGTGAGGGGCATGTCGGGGATAAGCACCTCGGGGCGACCGGTGGAAAGGAAGGTGCGCACACCCGCCTGGTGCAGGCGCTCGAAGGCGCGAACTGTGCCAGGAGAGACGCGATGTGTCTCAAAACTGAGGAGCGTTCCGTCAATATCAAAAAATGCCGCTTTAATCTCCCCACATTTCCATGCGGGGTTATTGAGAGGTTGTCTCTCCGAGACATTATTGACTTTATCTGTTTTCATTTTTCAATTTTCATTTTTCAGTTTTCTCAATTGCCACGCGTTCCATACGTTTTGGTAGATGCTGTAGAAAGCGAGGAACACCGAGGAAAGGGGCGAGAGGAAGGTATTGGCCATCCAGATGCCCATAGCGGAGTTTTTCTGTCCGAGGAGTTGGCCACCGCCGATGACGTCGCCATATTTGCGGCCGAGCCAGCGGCCTGTGGCAAACTGGAGGACACAGAAGAGCAGCGAGAGGCCTCCGAGCCACGCGATGCTATCCCAGTTGCCTTCACCATTGAGGAAGATATAATCGATGGTCTGACCGAGGGTGAAGAGAAGTGCCAGCGACCAGAGGTAGAACCCGAGACCATTATAACGAGCCAGGAAGGCGTTGGCTTTCGGCAGCATGAACTGCATCAGTGCTGCCAGGAAGAAGGGGAGGGCTAGCGTGGAACCAATCTTGGTAAACATCAGCATCATGCTGTCGGCAACGTCCAACTCCGGATGGTCGCCGATAAGGCTGAAGACCACAGGAGCCACGAGGGCCACCATCAGGTTGCCCGCAATGGTGTAGGTCGTCACCGTCTCGCGGTTGGCGCCGAGCATGCAGGACACTACCGCCACCGACGAGGCTACGGGACAGAGTACACCTATCAACACTCCTTCGGCCACGATGTGGCTGCCACCACAAAGGGTGATAAGTCCGTAGCAACCAGTGCTCACCACCACCTGGAACAGCATCAGCCAGAAATCCAGCATCGTCAGCCGAAGCTTCCGCAAATCCACTGCCGTGAAAGTCAGCAGCAGGATGCTGAAGATGATGAATGGCACCAGAAACGAAAACATGGCGCACCACTTGTGGAGCAACAAACCCAGCACGATGGCAATGGGCAGTACGTATGGTCTAATCCTCTGCAACCTGAAAAACTATTATCTATTAACTGTTAACTATTAACTGTCTAAATAGTTCCGTCATTTTGTCTGCAGCCTGGTCGGCGGCACGCACCACGTCGTCGCCGTCATTGACGACGCCATTGCCGAGGTCGGCCGACTGGTTGGTGATGACGCTCATTCCGAAGACCTCCATGCCGCAGTGGCGGGCCACAATGACCTCAGGCACGGTGGACATGCCGCAGGCGTCGCCACCGATGGTGCGGTACATGCGGTATTCGGCGCGTGTCTCGTAGGTGGGGCCGGTGCCGGCGACATAGACGCCCTCGCGGAGGGCGATGTCGAGACGTGCGGCCTCGCGGTGCGCCAGGTCGCGCAGCCGCTGGCTGTAGGGCTCCGTCATGTCGGGGAAACGGGGACCGAACTCCTCCTTGTTGGGACCTACCAACGGATTGGGCATGAAGTTGATATGGTCACAAATAACCATCAGGTCGCCCACACGATAGTCGGGGTTGACGGCACCGGCGGCATTGCTCACCAGCACCCGTTTGACACCCATCTTGGCAAAGACCCGCATGGGATAGGTGACCTCCTCCATGCTATAACCCTCATAATAATGGAAACGGCCCTGCATGGCCATAACAGTAGCGGTTGGTCTACTACCTGCTACATGCTGCCCGCTACCTGCTAATTCACCCACTATCAGATTACCTTTGTGGCCGACGGCAGTGGAGGTTCTGAAGTGGGGTATCTCGCCGTAAGGAATAATCAAGGGTTCCTCGATACTCTCGCCTAGTTTACCCAGGCCACTGCCAAGCACAATGACGGTCTCCGGCAGGGTCTTTCCCACCGCCCAAATGCGCCCCTTTAAATAATCCGCTGTCTCGTTATAATTCATTTCGTTCAGTGTTTAGTGGTAAGTGTTTAGTGTTTAGTGCCGCGACCCATTCCTCATTCCTCATTATTCCTTAGTTCCTCTATTTTCTTCTGGATTTCTGCCGCCCGCTCATACTCTTCCTTCTCTTCGCACCGCTTCAGTTCCTCCTCCAACTCCTCCAAAGACTCTGCTCCCTCCACTCTCCACTCTCCACTTTCCGTTCTTACACCCGTCTCCTCGATAACACTCTCTTCCACCATGATAGGGCAGTCGGAGAGTAAAGCCAGCGTGATGGCGTCGGTGGTACGGCTGTCGAACAGTTTGTCGTTGAATCCGTCGGTGGTGTGGAGCGTGGCATAGAAGATACCCTCGCTGACTCGGTCGATGGAGACACTCTTGAGACTCAGCCCATAGCCATCCATGAGTTTCATCATAAGCTCGTGGGTCATTGGGCGGCGGGTGTGAACAGACTCCTTGGCCAACATGATGTTCTGAGCCTCGCTGGCACCGATGAAGATGGGTATCTGCATACCACCCTCGGGCTCATAGAGCATCAAGATATAGCTGTCGCTCTGCGACATGCCACTCTGTATCGTCAAAGGAAAGACCCGTTTCATTTAAGAATTATGAATTATGACTTATGAATTATGAGTGATGAATGTTAATCATTAATCATTAAGCATTATCCCCTAGGTATTCTGCCAGTTTCTGTACGGCGAGACCGCGGTGGCTGATGGTGTTCTTGACTTCCAAGGGCATCTCGGCGAAGCTGACGGCAAAGCGGTCGGGCATAAAGACAGGGTCATAACCAAAACCTTCGCCGTTAGTATGCCTCTCCGTCAGAATCTGTCCGTCGACCCTCCCTTCGAAATACTTAATAGCACACTCATCACTCATCACTCCACACTCATCACTCCTTTCCATCAGACAGATAACAGTACGGAAGCAGGCCCTCCGGTTCGTCTCACCATCCAATGCCGCCAACAGTTTGTCGATGTTGTCGTCAAAAGAGCAGTGCTCTCCGGCATAACGCGCCGAATAGACCCCCGGCGCACCGCCCAGAGCCTCCACCTCAAGACCCGTGTCATCAGCAAACACCCCGTCATAATCAGTGGCCAGTTGAGAAGCACCTGAATTTTCAATTTTCAATTTTGAATTTTCAATTCTCTCCCACACCCACTGGGCCTTCTGAAGGGCGTTGCCTTGCAGCGTGTCGGCGGTTTCCGGGATTTCTCCCTGGAGGTTGGCTTCCGCCAGGGAGACTATCTCGATAGCGCCCGATTGAGACAAGGCGGCACGCACTTCTTCAAGTTTGTGCTGGTTGTTGGTGGCGAAAATCAGTCGACGCTTCATTCGGCGAAGTATTTATAGAACAGGGGTATCGTCTCGATGCCTTTGAAGAACTGCTGCAGGGGATAGTTCTCGTTGGGAGCGTGGATATCGTCGCTGGCGAGACCGAAGCCCATGAGGATGCTCTTCAGACCGAGGATCTTCTCAAAGCCGGCCACGATGGGGATGCTTCCACCGCTGCGGGTGGGGATGGGGCGCTTGCCGAAGGTGTCGGTCATGGCCTTCTCGGCAGCCTTGTAGGCCTTGAGTTCCAGCGGACTGACGTAGGCGGCGCCACCATGGCAAGGCGTAACCTTGACGGTGACATAGTCGGGAGCGGCAGCCTCGAAGTAGTTCTTGAACATTTCGCTAATCTTCTCGAAGTCCTGGTTGGCGACGAGGCGGGTGCTGATCTTGGCGTAGGCCTTGCTGGGAAGCACGGTCTTGGTGCCTTCGCCGGTATGGCCGCCCCAGATGCCGCAGACGTCGAGGCAGGGACGGATACCCGTGCGCTCCTTGGTGCTGTAGCCTTTCTCGCCTTTCAGCGCACGGACGCCGAGGTCTTTCTTATACTGCTCCTCGTCGAAGGGAGCCTGGGCCATGAGGGCACGCTCTTCGTCGCTGAGTACCAGCACGTCGTCGTAGAAGCCGGGGATGGTGATATGGCCGTTCTCGTCGTGCAGGTCGGCAATCATCTTGCAGAGCACATTGATGGGGTTGGCCACGGCACCGCCGAAGATACCGCTGTGCAGGTCGTGGTTGGCACCGGTCACCTCCACCTCCCAGTAGCAGAGGCCGCGCAGGCCGCTGGTGATGCTGGGCACGTCGGGGGCAATCATCGAGGTGTCGCTGACGAGAATGATGTCGGCCTTAAGTAAATCCTTGTTCTTCTCGCAGAAGCCGTAGAGGCTGCCGGAGCCAATCTCCTCTTCGCCCTCGAGCATGAACTTCACGTTACAGGGCAGGTTGCCGGTACGGACCATATATTCGAAGGCTTTGGCGTGCATGAAGCTCTGTCCCTTGTCGTCGTCGGCGCCACGGGCCCAGATATAGCCGTCCTTAACCACAGGCTCAAAGGGGGAGGTGCGCCACAGCTCGAGCGGAGCCACGGGCATCACGTCGTAGTGGCCGTAGACCAGCACGGTGGGTTTGGAGGGGTCTATGGTCTTCTCACCATAGACCACGGGATTGCCGTCGGTAGGCATCACCTCTGCCTTGTCGGCACCAGCCTCAAGCAGCAGCTCTTTCCAACGCTCGGCGCAACGCACCATGTCAGGCTTGTGCTCCTGCTCAGAGCTGATGGAAGGAATACGGATTAAAGAGAAAAGTTCTTCAAGAAAACGATCTTTGTTCTGTTCAATGTATTGTTTCATGATATATTATTGTTTGATTTTTTTTCTATCTGACAATGACTTTCACACCCTCGCGTTCCATCTGTTGGGAGGGACCGTTAGGATCCAGCTCTATCATAGGGATGGTGGACATTCCAATAATAATTTCCTCGGGCAGCGGTGCGTCGAGCGACATCAATTGAAGGTCTACCACAGTGAAACCCGTCTCTTTTACCTTGATTCCAACCTTCTCATAGAGACGGTAGCCGACGGAAGACACTTTCATATCATAGGTTCCAGGGTCGAGGCCTTCAATAAGATAGTTGCCGGTGGAGTCGGAAATCTCATTCGCGAAAAAAACTTCTTCGCCGTCTTTGTATAGCAGCACGTTGGCGTAGGGAACAGGATTCCTGTCCTGGTCCACAATGAGACCCTTGATTTTACCTGTGGAGTTTAACGAAACATTTCTGTTGATGGGCAATACCGTCGGTAGGGTATCTACTGGGATATATTCCAACTTTTGGGGATCCTCCGAAATCGCCCCCATAGAATATCCTGATGGAATTTCAATGATTGGAATGGTTTCCGCATTCTTCGTACGGACAGTGTCCTGCGCCGTGGCAACACCTGGCGTAGCCAACCCCAACGCCAGGCCGGCGACGGTGGCCACCTTTCCGAGACTAATCCTCTCTGCCAATGATTTTTCCAAATACCGCACCTCGGCCTCGCACCTCGGACAAGTCCCACGGCATTCGCCCTTGTAGGTGCACTCTTCAATCTCCAGAGGAATATCATTCTCCTCGGCGATGCGCTTCCGCACCTCCTTTAGAGCTTCGCACAAGACCTTTCCCCGGCTCGGCAAAGCAAAACGTTTTTTGCTCTGCTCTCGCTCCTCCGAAAGGTTTAACTGCTTGCAGATGTTCTTCCCGTGGTTCATCGTGTTTATTTGTAAATCTGTCAGGCTTTTCCTTCTATACTGTCATAGTATTCGTCGACATATCGATGTAACATGTTGCAAAACTCGTCCACTGTCATACGACCTTTGCGAGAAAGCTCTTCCTCCATACTCTCAACAGCATGATGCTCAGTAGAAAGACGAGCATACGCCGCCTCTGGTTCACTGGCCCTTGGCGTAGTCATGTCGTTCTTTTTATAGTTTTTCATTATTATAATATTTTCATATATAACGAAAAAGTATTCCTTTTATTGTGCAGGAAGAGGGTATTTGTTTAAAGCAGGTAGCCGGTAGCCAACAATTCGCTGTCAGCTACCGGCTATCTGCTTCAATCAAGAAGCAATGAGTCGACTATCTTATTACCACGACCTTACGGGCGGGTAGATTGCCAATCTTGATCATGTAGGTGCCGCTAGCTCGGACATCGAACCGTAGCGGCGCATAGTCGTCCTGCTTGGTGGCCAGAATGCGGCCGTTGATGTCGTAGAGTGTCACCGTGTTGCGTCCTGCACCCTCGACTACCACCTGGCCGTTGTGCTGGTAAATCTTGGCGTTGATGGTCTCGGTGCCATTGATGCCGACCACAATGGTATCGTGGATAACGATAGTGTCGTGAATGGTGATGGTGTCATGCAGCCATATAGTGTCAATGATGGGCACCAACGTGCTGTCAATAACGACCGTATCGACCACCGTGACATTATACACCGTAGAATCCACCGTGGTGATGTTGAACACCGTAGTGTCGACCTGGGCGATATTGTAGATAGTAGTGTCTACGTAAGTCGGCAGATAGATGGTGGTGTCCACGTTGGTAATATTATACACCGTTGTGTCAACCTGGGCGATATTGTATATAGTAGTGTCAACGTAAGTCGGCAGATAGATGGTGGTGTCCACGTTGGTAATATTATACACCGTTGTGTCGACCTGAGCGATGTTGTAGATAGTAGTGTCAACGTAGGTCGGCAGATAGATGGTTGTATCGACGTTGGTGATATTGTACACTATGGTATCTACATAGGCGATGTCGTAGATAGTAGTGTCAACGTAGGTTGGCAAGTAGATAGTGGTATCCACGTTTGTAATATTGTACACCGTGGTGTCAACGTAGGTCGGCAGATAGATAGTGGTATCGACGTTGGTAATGTTGTACACCGTGGTGTCGACATTGGTGATATTGTACACCGTTGTATCTATGTATGTGGGGTTGTATATGGTAGTGTCTACATAGCTGAAGTTGTAGATGGTACTATCTCGATAGATGAAATCAACGATAATTGAGTCTCGGTAAAGGTAAGTATATACAACTGAGTCTCGATCATAAATGTGATACACTATGGAATCTCTATCGATGAAAGTATACACCACAGAGTCTCTGTCTATGAAGGTAAAGACAACGGAATCCCTGTCGATAAGATTATACACTGTGGAGTCTCTGTAGGTCAGGTTGTATATTGTAGAGTCCCTATCGATGAAAGTATAGACAATAGAATCCCTATCTATGAGGGTGTAAACGATGGAATCTCTGTCGATGAATGTGTAGACGATGGTATCCCTCGGAATCAGGGTGTATACAACGGAGTCCCTATCGATGAAGGTGTACACTATAGAATCTTGATAGATGAAATCATAGATAATACTGTCTTGATGGATAAAGTCATAGATGATACTATCCCGCGATATCAATGTGTAAACAATGGAATCTCTTGGGATAAGGGTATATACTACGCTATCCCTCGGAATTAGAGTGTATACAACAGAATCCCGGTCGATGAAGGTATACACTACAGAGTCCCTGTCGATAAGGTTATACACTGTGGAGTCTCTATATGTCAGGTTGTATATTGTAGAGTCCCTGTCGATGAAAGTATAGACGATAGAATCCCGGTCTATGAGGGTGTAAACGATGGAATCTCTGTCGATAAATGTGTATACGATGCTATCCCTCGGGATTAAGGTATATACAACAGAATCCCTGTCGATGAAGGTATAGACGATAGAGTCTCTATCTATGAGGGAATAAACAATGCTGTCCCTCGGAATCATGGTGTACACTACAGAATCTCGGTCAATAAGGTTATACACAATAGAGTCTCTGGGGATGAGATTGTAGAGGAGGGTATCACGGAGGGTAGTATCGTAGACGATAACGGGCGTGATAGTAGTGTCGGGCACGTAAGTGGTGTCGTGAACCGTCTGGGTGATGGTAAGCCAGAGGGTGACGGTGCTGTCGCAGCTGTTGGCGCTGCGCCATGTCCGCTGGTAGATACCCGAAGAGGTGTAGGTGCTATCGGCCCAGGTATAGTTGTCTATGGCGCTGGCTGTGTCTGTCCTTGCGACGCCGTGGTTGACGGTTAGGTAATGCGAGATGATGCTATCGCATCCGTCCATGGTGCTGAGGGTCTCTGTCAGGATGGCGTCGGCGGTGTAGACGGTACCATGCCAAGAGTAATTGTCACAGACGGTGATGCTATCGCTGCTGGAGGCGGGAGTACAGGGGATGGCCGCGAATACGGGGTATCCGCCGTTCTCACCCGTAGAGTCCACTGCCCAGTGGCGATATTGCCCATCGGTATTGTTGGCATCCACCCAAGCGTTGAGGGCGGAGAGAAGATCGGTGTATGAACTGTCACCAATGGTTATTGCTGTTCTCAAATTGTCATTATCAATAACAGATGTGTCTGCCACCGTGTTATTATAATCATCATTTATTCGACCGACAAAGGGAATGTTTTCTGTTTGAACTGCATACGTATATTGGGTCACTCCATCCCACATTTCTCCAATGGATATACCAAACACCATATCATCACTATCGTAGCCAACCGAACCGGCACTATAACAATTAACTATACTTCCATTCAATCCACCACACAAACCACCACGATCCACCTGAAACCATCTTTCGTTACCAAATCCCAAAGGTATAACATCACAGTTGGAATAGCAGTTTGCCATAATTCCACCGGTGCCACCAGTTATACCTCCAACATTCTGACTACCGTATACTATTCCCGAAGCAGAACAGTTGTACACATCACTCGTTCTTTCCTCGGAATTCCAAAAGTTACCAAACAAACCGCCAATACTATACATTCCCTTCACAACATTGTTATTTGCGTGGCAATTATTAACCATTGTTCCTTCGGCTAATCCGAACAAAGGCCCCACATATTCATGTCCAGAGAAATAGCCACTGTCTATAATAATATTTTTGAATGCTGCGTTCACTGCATGTCCAAAAAGACCAATATATCTGGTATTATTATAGTCATCTATTGTGATTTTTTCACGACAATATAGATTTGAAATTGTATGATTATTACCTTCAAAGACTCCCTGGAATTCGTAACGTCCAATAGGCGTCCATTTATACGCTCCCATATCGAGGTCACTTACAATAAAGATAGTATCCTGCCTATAATTGAATCCTCTTTTGGCCAACCAGGCCAGGCCCTCGGGAGATGAGATTGTCACATTACCGCTATTATCCTCCACATATCCTTCTGGGCAAGATGTAACCATATCAATCCATAGAGTTTTGTCGACAAATAAACTATAGGGTTGTCCCCAGCCTACAGTATCTCCATCTCCACAGATTGGTCGCACATAAAAAACGTAATCATTTCCCAACCGTAATCCTGCCACAGTGTCGTAAGTCGTATATGTACTGATGATAATTGCACTATCCTCCGGGGCATCATTTATATTGTATTTTATCTGCCATTCTTCCGCGTCGCCATTCTCCTGCCAAGATATTGCAACGGCGAACCCTCCATTATAGGAAATATTCTCGGCAGTAATATTGCTGACATTGGGACAGGTTACCTCATAATAGTTACCAAACACAGGAAGATGTGTCACACTATCCCTAACCCATGTTCTATAATCTGGCGAATTATATTCTGCAACTCTGTTGTTTAAGGCTGTGACAACATCCATATTCTGACCCAATGTGTAGTTGACTGCCGTGTCCAGCATAAGTATGCCCATTGTGTCTGTAGTAATATTGAAAGCTGCAAGGTTGTTTATTGCATCTACAGAATAAACATTACCCAGGAAATATGCTCGCTTAGCTAAATGAAGATAATTCTGGTCATCAGAATACCAAATACGCTTTGCAATACTAATGTCTGAAAAACAATTGGAAAAAGTTCCTCCGTGTATCTCTTCTGCAATAAGTCCATACCAACTATTCCTAGTTGACCAATTAAATGTTTCCCCCACATGCGTTACACAATTCCAAATACTCGAATTGTTCGAATATCCAACCAAACCGCCATAACCATATTGTGCAGAAATATCTCCATACGCATAGCAATTGGTTAGCAGAGAGCCGTCTCCTGCATAACCAACCACCCCCCCACTTTGACTATTTCCTGAACTAATAATATGATTCTCCGAATAGCAGTTTGTTACGTTACAATGGGAAATATATCCCGCAATAGAGCCTGCAGGCCCTATTGCATTAACTTTGGCATTTACCAATCCAATATTAGAAATTTTATTACCCATTAGGGATGCAAATAGCCCACCGTTTTCCGAGGTGCTGATATTCATGTTGTTGATTACGTAACCGTGGCCATCAATATTACCAGCCCACATTCTAATAGGTGTCCAATAGTATCCGTCCAAATCTAAATCATTCTCAATAGAGAGAACTTTTTGATAATATTGAGTATAGTTGATGCCATTCAACCACATACTGTCAATACAATGTGATAGCCAGGCCAACGCATGAGGGGTTGTAATTCTAATAGTATCCCCATCCACTAAATATCCTTCAGGCTCTGACGTCACAATATCTGTCCAATAGATTCTGTTATTCTCTATTATTGTGTCTTGAGAAACGGTGTCTTCAGCATTTCTTACTCGCAGGTGAAAACCCTCAGGAATACCACCATAACTGTATACTACGATTGTAAATCCATTACGGGTGGATGTTATAGGCGACATAATTGTGTCCGCCATATTTTGGAAAACCGTGTCAGATAGACCTCCCTCATAAAGCCAATTACGAAATGTGATAGTACTATAATCATCAAGGTTTCTCGTTTCAATAACCCGTATAAGAGAATCATTGTTTATTCCATCAAATATTACGACCGACTGTTCATTGTCAAATTCAAGCACATCAAGCACCAGTTGTCCCAAACTGTCATCCGGAACTAGATTCAAATTGATTCTCACACCGGTCATCTCATTTGCAGCCCGATATTCACTGCCTCCTCTCAACGGATAAAGGTCTATTGGTTCGGATACTGTAAACACATCACGGTTTTGCACATTCATTTTCCTATGACAAATAACTGAATGTGAATTACTATCTGGTTTGATGCCCATAATGGCAGATTGCCAGTCATTGAAGTTATAAGATGGATTGATGGCTGATAGCAAATACCAACCATCACCAAAACCGCTCCAGCCAAAGTTGAAGTGGAAAAATTCATCTTGTTTATATCCATCCAAAACAAATGCATGAGCAGCAATGATACTCCTTCCACAATAGAAGACTGGTTCTCCTCGGTTAATATTTGCCCTTAATGAATCTATCCATTCCGTATTTGTATACATCTGTTTATGTGCATATCCTAATGTTGGGGCAAAACCATAATAACTTATCAAAGCCGATCGCACATCTTCTTCTTGGGCACCGCTTTCGGAATAGTTATATAACATATTAACCGCTACACCACAGTGGTACATTAATTGTGCGATAGCCTGCACTTCTTGGGGAGTGCTGGTGGCTGTAAGCGCATCGGGCATATTGGCGTAGTCATAATTGGTGCTGTCGAAATTTACATATTGTGTTCCGTAGCCTACCGTATTAACATCGCCGTAAAAACTGCCAGCATCCAATCCGGAAACATTGTAGCTGTGCGTTCCGCGGCCATGCACGGGATAACCCCAGTAGTTGATGATCTGTGCCATGGCGGTGGCGACACAACCAGTGTAGACATGGCCGTCAGGGCCGTTGGCATCCTCGGGACAGAGGGCGTTATAATACTGCCCTTGGTCCCAGGTGGTGGTCAGCAGGGGACCCACCGAATCGGGAGGATTCGTGGTAGATAATAGATCAGAGTTAAGAGTTAATAGTTGTTGCCATTCGGCGTCTATACCCCTCTGTCCTTCGGACACCTCCCCTAAAACAGGGGAGGAGCTGGAAGAAGATTGGGATACCTTCCCTGCATTAGAGGGGGAGCTGGTAGCGGCGGCGGCAATCTGGCCTGCCAGGTCGTCGAGGAAGGCGGTAATCTGCGACGGGAGAACATACTCCCCCTTACGCTCTGCGTCCACCCCCTCTATATTGGCGGGGGAGTTGGATGACGCGGTCGGCCATGGACGGCTCAGACTGTAGCCCAGCACAGGGTGGGCGACATCGTCGGCACTGACGATGACGAAAGCACTGCCGAGGTTGACGACATACATGGCGGCTTTGTCGCTCTTAGGCATGGGGTGGGTATACACCACCTGTGCGTCGGCGAATGGCTCCTTGCCAAGCAGGGCGCGCTGCTTTTCAGTGAGTTGCGTAAGGACAAAATTCCGTGCCACACGCACGGCAGTCGCCGGCTCCACCGGCTTGGCCATCATCGAAAGGCCCATCAGGGACAGCAAGAAAAAGAGTAAAGTTTTTTTCATAGCGTTAGGCATTTAAAAATGTGAAACAATACTGTTTTCACCTAAGGTACTCAACTACCTTTTTCAAGGTGCAAATATACACATTTTTTTTCATCCAACAAAAAAAACTTTATAAATGTTAAATTTTTCCTCGTCCGAAGACCCTATGAAAACCGTACCAACACCGTACCAACTCCTACCATGGTAGGACTTGGGTAGGAGTTGGTACGGTGTTGGTAGGTAGATGGTACGGTGTTTATATGGCTGAGGCAGATGGTGTTGGGCATAAAAAAAGGCATCCGATGGGTGTCGGATGCCTGAGGGTGGTGGTTTATTCTGTTTTTAACAGTTTTTATGTTAAATTTCTTCAGTTGTCGGATAGGATTTTTGAGAGGAGTTTGGCGGCGGGTTGGTTGAGGCGGTGGCCGAACTTGTCGCACCAGTGGATTTCGTATCCGAGGCGCTCAAGGGCGGCGGCATTCTGTTTGGCTGGCTCGCGACCCACCAGTTCGTCGTCGGTGGAGAAGAGCGCCACCATGCGCTTCGACGGAAGAGGCGTACGGCCGTCACGCACAGCCATATAGCGCTTCACCAAGGGCTCGTCGATGGTGTACTCTTTGGCGCCGTCCTCGCGCTCACAATGGAACGGATGCTTGCCGTAGCCGATGCGGCGCAGGGTGGTCTCAATATTATAGGTGGGGTTGATGGCTACCTTTGTCGCCTCGGGGGCATCGAGATAGAGCAGATAGAGCCCGCCGAGCGAGGTGCCGGCGATAAGGGCAGGGGAGAAGACATTGACATAATCCTCCAGTATCGCCATCGCCTCCTCCGGCTCCACGGGGAGTTCGGGCGACAACCATTCATAGCCGTCGAGGTAATGGCCCAGCGACGACTTCGTTCCGCTCTTTGCCCCACTACCCATGCCGTGGACATACAGCGCATAGGGCTTCTCCTTGGGCATATAAGCAAATGGATCGTAGCTCATACCTTGCTTCTCTTAAGGAGGAAGGGGAGGAGTATTTGGTGGAATCCCTGGGCGATGTCGACGGGGACATAGTCGATGCGATACTGCATGGCGCGCTGGCGGAGGGTGGCGAACATCTCCGTCATCTGACGGCGGTAGTCGGCGGCGACCTCCTCGGGCTGCAGCCGCAGTTTCTCTCCACTCTCGAGGTCGATGAAGAGGTGCGGCCGGGCATCATAGTCGAGGTTCACCTCGTGGGCCATATCATAGGTATGGAAGATGATGACCTCGTGCTTGTTATGACGAAGGTGGCGCAGGGCGTCGAAGAGCTCTTCTTGATTGCTTGAGTTTTCGGAATGAGTAAAGGCGTCGGTGAATAGGACGACGAGAGAGCGCTTGTGGAGTTGCTCTGCAGTGAGATGGAGGGCCTGTGGAATTGAGAATTGAGAATTTGCTCCACTGCGGTCGCAGGCCATGTCTCCTTTGGAGCCAGGTAGGAGAATTGAGAATTTTGACGGGTCGTGGGGTTGGAGGAGTTTGTCAAGTTCTTCCAAAAGGTATTGCTTGTGGACGCTGCTGGAGCGGCAGGGGGTCTGGACATCAATACTTGATTGATTGCTTGAATTCCCCTGACCAAAGAGAGTGAGGCCGAAGGCGTCGCGTTGGCGGTGCAACAACTCTATCAGCACGGCGGCGGCATAGACGGCGAAGGTGAGCTTATTGGGATGGTCTATATCTCCGTGGCACTCTGTCGGGAAGAGCATGGAGCCGCTCTGGTCTATCACCAACTGACAGCGCAGGTTGGTTTCCTCCTCGAACTGCTTCACGTAGAGGCGGTCGGTACGGCCATAGAGGTGCCAGTCGATGTTCTTCGTGCTCTCGCCATTGTTGTACTGGCGATAGTCGGAGAACTCGACAGAGAAACCGTGAAAAGGACTTTTATGCCTGCCGGTGATGAAGCCTTCCACCACCTGACGGGCGAAGAAGTCGAGGGACTTATAACGAGAGATTTGACTGCGGTCCATGTTTTAGTGTTTAGTGTTAAGTGTTTAGTGTTTAGTTATGCTACGCAGTCCGGCGGCAGCCCACTAAACACTAAACACTTAACACTTTTAACACAGCTTACAGCAGCGCGTTCAGTTTCTCGGCGAGGGTTTCTTTGGCCACGAGACCTACGCTCTTGTCGACGGGCTGGTCGCTGCCACCCTTGAAGAAGAGGACGGTGGGGACGTTGCGGATGCGGAACTTGGCGGCGAGGTCGCTGCACTCGTCGACGTCGGCGGTGCCGATCATCACACGGCCTTCATATTCTTTCTCGAGCTCCTCGACACGGGGGGCGAGGGCTTTGCAAGGACCACACCAGGTGGCACCAAAGTCAACCATCACGGGCTTGCCGGAGGCAATCATTTCATCGAAGTTGGATTCTGTAACTTTCATATTGTAAGGATTTTTTTGTTGTTTTAATCCCCAGACATGAAGGGTTCACTCCCTTTGGTCGTGTTCCCCTTATGTCTGGGGTTATTGAGAGGTTGTCCCTTCGGGACATTTTTGACTCTTTTATTATTTTCGTTATTTCGTTATATCGTTATCGCGTAATATCGTTATTACGTTATTTCGCTCTAAAATAAATCGTCATTGGGACGCCGTGGAAGTCCCACATCTCGCGCATGCGGTTCTCGACAAAGCGCTTGTAGGGGTCGCGCACATACTGCGGCAGGTTGCAGAAGAAGACAAACTGCGGGTAGGCGGTGGGCAGCTGGGTGATATACTTGATCTTGACCCATTTGCCTTTGACCGAAGGCGGCGGGTTCTGCTCCTTGACGATGGGCAACAGGGTGTCGTTGAGCTCAGCAGTGCTGATGCGGCGGCTGCGGGCCTCAAAGACCTGCTTGGCGGTCTCCAAGACCTTGAAGATACGCTGTTTGTTGATGACAGAAGTGAAGACTATAGGCACATCGTCGAAGGGGGCGATGCGTTCCTTGATGAGTCGCTCATAGTCTCGGTGCGTGTTGGTCTCTTTCTCGACGAGGTCCCACTTGTTGACGACGATGACGACGCCTTTGTGGTTGCGCTGTATGAGGGAGAAAATGTTGAGGTCCTGCTGCTCGAGTCCCTGGCTGGCGTCGAGCATGAGGATGCAGACGTCGGAAGCCTCGATGGCGCGGATGGAACGCATGACGGAGTAGAACTCCAGGTCCTCAGAGACCTTGCTCTTGCGACGCAGACCTGCGGTGTCGACGAAGTTAAAGTCGAAGCCGAAGAGGTTGTAGTGCGAATAGACGCTGTCGCGCGTAGTGCCGGCGATGGGGGTAACGACGGAGCGGTGCTCGCCGGTAATCATATTGATAAAAGAGCTCTTGCCGACATTGGGGCGACCAACGACGGCGATGCGGGGCAGGCCGTCGGTGGGGTCGTCTTCGCCGGAGTCGAAGTCTTTCACAAGGGCGTCGAGGAGGTCACCCGTTCCGCTGCCGGTGATGCCGGCGATGGGGTAGGGGTCTCCGAGACCGAGGGCATAGAACTCGGCGAGGCCGTCCATCTGAGCGCTGTTGTCGACCTTGTTGGCAGCCAGCACGACGGGCTTGGGACATTTGCGGAGCATCTCGGCGACATCCTCGTCCATGGGTGTGAGACCCTCGCGGGCGTCAACGAGGAAGAGTATGACATCGGCTTCGTCGATGGCCAGGGAGACCTGCTTGCGGATCTCCACCTCGAACTCGTCGTCGCCACCCATGACATAGCCACCAGTGTCGATGACAGAGAAACGTTTGCCGTTCCAGTCGGAGTGGCCATACTGACGGTCGCGGGTGACGCCGGCGGTCTCGTCGACGATGGCGTTGCGACTCTCAGTGAGGCGGTTGAAGAGTGTGGACTTACCCACGTTGGGGCGACCTACAATAGCGACAATGTTCATTTAGATTTATGAGTGTAGATTTATGAGTTATGAATTATGAGTTTAGAAGAGCAAACCTAGGCCGACTTTTATATTGAATGCTTTGGAGTCGGTGAGGTAGAAGCTGCTGACATAATCGGTCATGAAGTAGAGTTGGAAGAAGGTGCCGGGTGTGAGGATGAGGCCGAAGCCCGGGTTGAAGAGGTCGAGCGACTCGCCGTCATAGACTATCGACGAACCGACGACGGCCTCGACCCAGTTGGCGAGGTTCACGCTGCAGGAGAGGGTGGTGTTGAAGCGGAAGGTGTTCTCGACACCATCGTTGCCCTTGCAGAGCAGACCGCGGTCGAACTGGCCGTGGAAGAGCAGGCCGGCACGGAACATCTTGGCGAAGCTGTAGCTGGCGCCGAGGTTGATCTTCGTGGGTACGGCGAACCAATAGTCACCGCTGTCGACCATCGTGGGGGTCATATTGCCCAGGCGCTCCTCGATATAGGCCGAGAGGGAGTCGGTGCTCATCTCACCGTGGTCGAGGATGGAGCTGACATCCATACCAGTGAACTCAATCACACCCTGACCGCCCTGAGGACGCCAGGTGATGACATTGTTCTTCCAGTGGATGCCTGCCGAGAGGTCGTTGATGGCCAACGAGAAGGTGAAGGGGCCCCAGTCGTATTTTGCGCCGAGGTCGAAGGCGAGACCGGTATTGGCCTTTCCGAGGTTGAAGAGGTCGCCCACATTGATATCGAAACCCGTGGCGGTGTCGTAGGGGACACAGGCTGCCGACTGCACCTCGTAGTACATACGGGCGGTGACGGAGTCCATGCTGGGATCGGTGACAAACTCAAGTTTGGTGTTATCGGTCCTGATGTTCAACACACCATAGAGCAGTTTGGCCCTCAAACCGACGGTAAGGTGGAGGTCGTCGAAAGAGTATGCAGCGCCGAGGGCGGTCTCGAGGTACGACGTGGCGTTGACGACATCGCCGCTCATGAGCTCGACGACGGGACGCACGGTGCCGTCATCGTTCATGTTACCCACACGGAGGGCGTCGATGGCGGACACAGGCAGACCCATATTCACTGTGTTTGTCAGACGGCTCGAGAAGGTGAAAAACATGTTTTTCACTTTGAAGCCGAAACCGAACACATTCACGTTGGCTCCCAGACGGAACTTGTTTTCCTTGCTGAGGCACGACAGTATATTATCCAGGTCGATGACGGTGGTCTGAGAGGACTTGTCGTAATGGATAACATCGGTCATTGCCAGCGGGCTGCCGAACTGGAGTTCGGTGCCGGGCAGATTGATATAAAATGTGGTCTTAATTGGGTAAAAGGCAGGGTTGAGATAGTTGGACTGTGGGGTCCGCACGAGGTGATAGAACAGATTGTTCGTCTCGTCGAACTGGGCCTTCGCACCCATCGCACCCATCACGCACATAATCCCTATGATAAATATCTTCTTCATGATACGATTGTCGTTTAATGTTTTACATTCATCATTCCGCACTCATCACTCATCATTTCATTATGCCGTTTTCCGTGACGACGATGTCTATCTTCGCCGTGGGGTGAACCTGGATGAAGGCACTCAGTTTCAAGAAGTCGTTACGCTTGATGGCGACATGTTCGTGGTTGGTGGTGGCCACCATGATGGAGACTCTCATCTTGGTGCACTTTTTCAATGCCTCGATGTCGGCGCTGTCGAGATCAACCTCAAGCATGGTGGTTTTCGGGTTGACAGCCTGCTTGATGAGGGGATCGCCGGGGATGACACCCAGCTCTGCCGACTCAATGGTCTCGTTGTTGAAGGCGGTCCAGCGGAGGTTGGAGGGCACGGAGGGGTCGCCCTCATAGGCTTTTGCCGTAAGGGTGAGGTTGAGGGGGATGCCGTTGTCGAGTTTCATTCTGAATTTCGACTCTCCAACGTCGACACTCAAGCCGTCGCTGACGGAGCGGAAGATGGAGTCGAGGTTGACACCCGAGAGGCCTTCGCCGAGGTCAACGTCGAAGGTGTAGAAGAGGTCGTCCATGCGCACCTCGAGGGGCATTTCGACGGCGAGGTCGCCCTCGTAGATGAACTTCGTCATGCTGAGGCTGTCGAGGATGTCGCTGATGGGCATGGAGGCGATGTTCTGAGTGATAATGTCGTTGCTGACCTGCACTTTCATGTGGTAGCGGGCATAGACTCTCTTGGGAAGGTCGTTGACGACCCTGGCCATATCAATGGTGGGGAAGTCCTTGTAGAAGCCTTGTCTCACGTCGTCGACAACGATCTTGACGGTATCCAGATCTATATCCGTGGAGTTAAACTTCTTGTGGGCGTCATAGTGGTCGTCGTACCAGACCTCCAGAGAGTCGAATTGAACCTTTACATAGGGCGCCACCATGGACGGGCAGTCACCCCAGGCCCTGACTTTCAGGTCGAGCCATACATGGGAGAGATAGAGGCCCTCCAGGGAGTTCACGTCGTCGAAGAAGTCGACATAGACGGTATCGACGATGACGGAGTCCTTGGTGAAGTAGGTGCCGCTTTTCGAAGCGGAAGGCCTTGGGGCTTTGAGGCCGCTCACGAAACTGGAGGCATAGATGGTGTCACTGGCGTGACCCTGGTATTCGACAGTGATGATGTTGCTGTCGGGGTTGACATATCCGTTGTATTGGGCGCTGAGACGGGAGAGGAGGTCGCTGAAGTTCATCTCACCGTAGGCCACGGGGATTCCCCAGTGGGGATCGACGGTGCCCTGGACATGTATGGGGTGCTTGAAGAGCTCCCAGTCGTCGTCCCTGATGCACGACGACATCACGCCGAGCATAGTCAGCAGCGTTGCAAAAATAACAGTTTTTTTCATATTCATTTTCTTTTTTGTTTGTTATCACTCAATGATTTACCCTATACCAATAGATATGGTATAATATGCAAATATAATAAAAATTCTGATACTGAGCAAATTTTAACAGATTGTCTTTGCTCAGTCGCACATGATGTACAGGTCGTCGCGCTGGTTCAACAGCAGCACGGGGATGTGCTGCGGGTTTGTTATCGCACGCAACTCGGGGCGCGTGGTGAAGAGGTCGCCCAGGTCGCGGTCGCGTCCGTCGGGCACAAGCATGATGAAGATTGTCGCCGGTAGCCCGTAACCGGTAGCCGGTAGGTTGCTGTCTGCTACCCGCTGCCTGCTACCCGCTACCTGCTTAAAAGCGGCGAGGTCCGGGTTGCCCATCTCGGAACCCTGCAAGACCTCGGTCTGATAGTCCAACCCTAGATTACCAAAAACCTTCTCCAAATACCTCATATTGTTGTGCCAGCGCATCTTGAAGGCCGCATCGCGGTAGTCGAAGTGCATGATACGTACCGTGCTGCTGAAAAAGCGCGCCATATAGGATGCCCAGACGAGTTTTTCCTTGCTCTCCCGCTGGTGGTCGATGGTTAAAACAGTGTTAAGTGTTAAGTGTTCAGTGGTTAGTTGGTTAGTGTCGGACTGCGTAGCATCACTAAACACTAAACACTGCTCACTAAACACTAGATATGCAATCTTACATTCGCGGAAGTTCTTGAGGAGCTGCTTGGGGTGGGTGAACGAGCGGCGCGGCGCGGAGGGATCGCAGAGGGTGATGGCGAGGATGGCGTTGAAGGCTGTGGGCAGGCTGTCGATGGCAGCCTTCCAGTCGCCCCGGGGCAACACCACATGCGGCACGTCAAAGCGGCCGACCCACTGGTCGCCGTCGGCGGCACAGGTGAGGAGGATGAGTCCTTTGCGCAGCTTGTCGGCAAAGAGGTGTCCAGCGGACAGCAGTCCTTCCGCCGCCTGGGCCGTATCGGCACACAGCACTATGAACTGGTCTTTCTTCATCTTATCAAGGTGATGTCACCTTTCAGCTCCGTTTCAACCTGATTGACGCATCTCACGCGGCAAGTGTAGGTGTAGACACCCGGCAGGCAACGGCTATTGCGGTAGGTACCATCCCAGCGGCAGCGCGAGAGGTCGTCGCTCTCGAAGACACATTCGCCCCAACGGTTGAAGACGGCGACATGTATCTCGGTGAGCATGGGACTGCCGAAGTCCACCACGTCGTTCACGCCGTCACCATTGGGGGTGAAGGCATTGGGGATGACATATTCCGGGGCACCACAGATGATGGATGTGCCATGCAGACAGAGGCTGTCCACAGCCTCACAGCCTTCGTCTGTGGAGGCGGTGACGGTATAGCAAGCCAGCGTGTCGACAGGTGTCGCCACGGGGTTGGGAATATCGGGACGGTCCAGGTCGGTGGCGGGACTCCACAGGTAGCTGACACCTGACACTCCCGGTCCCACAGAGGCATGCAGACCGACGCTTTCGCCAACATATATCTCCGTCCTGTCGGCCCAGACATGGAGGCTGTCGAGGAGGTGACTGCGACTAATGACAGAGGTGTCGACAAAGGGGCATCCCAACGACACAAGGCTCGTCAGGTGTGTCCCCTCGCAGAGCCCTTCAATAAGGGTATCGAGGACAGGGATCTCAGGAATAACGCTGAAGTTGTAGCGTATCTCGACCCATCCCTCACAGCTGTCGCTGCAGAGCGGCGGCGACACACGCTTCTCATAGTAGGGCAGGGGAGGATTGTCGAGTTCAAAGTCGCGCTCATACATACAGCCATAGCCACTGGCAGTGAGATGGTATGAGCCGGCCGCCAGCCCACTGAAAGTGTAGGTGCGTCCGGCGATGGATGGAGTGATGGGTGATGAGTGATGAGTGAGGGTAATGGTGACGGAGTCGGGGTCCACACTCGCACCTAGTTGTAAGGTGAGACTGCCGCCGGCCGAGTCGTGGCACGAGATGGCCGAAACCTGCCATTGGTCAACGAGCACATAAGTGTCGACCCTGAAGGTGTCGACCTCCGAGCAGCCCGGCGCCGACACTCGCAGCAGATAGGTGCCTGCATGGTAGACCCACGGATTGGCAACAGAGGGGTCGCTGACACCGTCGGTAAGCCACTGGTAGGTGGCACCCAACTGCGGCTGCACACCAATCTGCACCGGCGTGCTGTCACAGGCTATCTGGGGGGCGAAGGCGCTGGTTCCAGTTCCTATAACATGCAGCGTATGGCGCTGCGTGTCGGCGGTGGAACAGCCGTCGGGCATCGTGGCAATGAGTGTGACGGTATAGATGCCTCCCGCACTATAGGTGTGCGACGGGTTGGCTTCGGTGGAGGTGGTGCCGTCGCCGAAGTCCCAATGGAAAGCCGTCCCACGGCCAGTATTGCGGAAGTTCACATGATAGGGGGCGCATCCTGCGGCAGGAGGGATGAACTCGGCCACGGGGAAGTCGTCGGTGACATTGAAACGGAAGAGGGCGTTGTTGCAATTCGACGAGTGGTTGGTGGCACTCCAGGCATTGGCGGTATGTGGGAATCCCTGCGTGCCGCCGCACGAGCCGCAGACCGACTGATAGAGCGTCCCCAGGCGGTCGAAACGCGACGTGCCGCCGTCGACATGGTCGCCGCCACTACTGTAATGCGTCGAGTCGTGCATCTCGCCGAAGAAGGTGGCATAGTCGACACTGCCGGCATTCTCGTCGATGGCGATGATATAGAAGTCCTGACCGTCGGTCGAGTCACAGAACGCCCCCGCCGTGGTCTCCATGCCCGTGGTGCCGGCGGTGTACCAGCGGACGCCGTTGTAGTTCACGAAGTCGCGACCCCATCCCGCGGCATAGACGCGGTTGCAGACATCCGCAGCAAAAGCCGTGGGGGAGAGGTTGATACGTCCCGGCGTACCGAAAAGAGTGCTCCACACCCGTCCGCCGAGGTCGGGAGCCATACGCAGCAGCAACATGCCGCTGTTGAAGACGCTGTAGCCCGCATTATAGATAAAGGTGCTGTGGTTCAGGGGCTCCGTCTGTCCGAAGAGGAAGACCTCGTCACGTTTTCCGGTACGTACAAAATAGAGCTGATCGTAGGCATCGTCACCCACAAAGGTCGACGCCATCAGGCGCTCGCCGTTGGAGGATATCTTGCAGGCGAAGCCGTCGGCCGAGCCGCCGCCATAGTGTTGCTGCCAGGCCGTGGCCGTCACGGGGAAGTTGGTGCTTCCCGTACCGCCGCAGGCCAGCAGGTTGTAGGAACTGTCGACATCGATGGAATAGACGGCGTCGTTGCCGGAACCACCCAGATAGGTGCTCCAGAGCATATTCTTCAAGTTGTGGTCCAGCTTGAAGACCACACCCTCCTGGGCGCCGCCACTGACGGGCTGCACACTGCCGGCCGTGGTGGGGAAATCCGAGCTCATCGTCGTGCTCCCCACATAGACATTGTTCAGGTTGTCGGTGATAATCTCGCCACGGGCACCGTCACCATAGTTATAGTATAGCGAGTCGTTTCCGCCCATGATGACGGCATAGGGGTTGCTGCCCGTATTGAAATATTGATAGTAGTTCAGTCCGTCGTTGCCCGAGCCTCCCACATAGGTCGAGGCCTGGAGCTGGCTGCCGTCGGCACTCAGACGGCTGACGAAGATGTCGCTGCCATTGCTGAAACGGATGTCCGACGCACGCTCATAGTCCACCTGTGTGCCGCCCCCGTGCGTCGTCTGATAAGCACCGGCGGTCACGGGGAAATCAGTGGAGCCCGTGGTACCGAAGACTATCAGCTCGTCGAAGGTGTTCACGAAGAGGCTGTGCGGCATGTCGGCCGACGAGCCACCCAGATAGGTGGCGAAGAGGCGGTTCTGGCCTGTGGCGTCGAACTTGAAGATTCCCACATCCACGCCGCCGGCCGGCGTCACACGGTAGGCACCCGTCGACACGGGATAGCCCGTGCCGAACACCAGGCCTGCCGTATAGGCGTTCTTCTCCGAGTCGTAGGCCGCCGTAGTGCCCCAGTTGTCGGCGGTGGAACCCGTGTAGGTGGAGAACAGCAGCAGGGGGTCGATAATCAACTTCTTATTATGGTTGTACTCGCCAATTTCAATCCATACCCGCCATTTTCCACTCTCCACTTCCTTGACCTTCCAACGGCTCGTTATCTGCACCTCATGACCCGCGCCATAGACCTGATAGACGTATGGCTTCGACTCCACGATATCGCGCACGGAGGTCTCGATGATAAGAGCGCCGGTCTTGCCGCTCACGTGCATGTCGTCGACTCCCTCATACTCCATCACTATCTGCGAAGCATCGGCGCCAGGCTCTACAATAAAGTTGTATTTCAAAATCTTCTGGCCGCCAAAGAGCTCAAACGACACGCCGGGCCATATCTCGTCGTAACGCACCGCGGCATAACTGCTCACCTTCGAGCGCCACCGTGCCGGGTCGTCACCAAGGTAGTAGTTGCTGTAGCCTTCCTGACGCTCGCTGCCCACAGGCACAACAGACGTCCCGCCAACGAAGCGCATCTTATAGGCATGTCCGCGGTCTCCGGCGCCGTCACCTGCTCCCATTCCGGGATGGCCATGACGCTCCCTCAGCGCCACCATCACACCCTCCTCCTCGAGGAACAAGGCACCGTCGTGCAGCTGCGCTTCGAACCTCACCCTCGAATCCCACTGGCCCAGGTTCTCCACAAACTCCACCATCCGGCCAGTCCACAACGTGTCACCCTCTACACGGGCTAACGCCGTGAGAGTGAAGGCTAGAAACAACATTATTATGGTGATACCTTTTTTCATGTCTCCATGATTTGATTTGCAAAAATACATACTTTGCCCCACATGGCCAAATTTTTTTTAAATAAAAAAGAGAGAACATCGCTGTTCTCTCTTCCTTGTGACTCCTGCAGGATTCAAACCTGCAACCTTCTGATCCGTAGTCAGATGCTCTATTCAGTTGAGCTAAGGAGCCATCTTCGATTTCTACTCTTTTTCTCTCGAAATCGGGTGCAAAAGTACGAACTTTTTAGATACTGACCAAATTTTTTTTCAATTATTTTTTCATCAATCCTACACCTTGCTATCTTTCAATCGATTGTACAGAATAAATTTTCAATTTTCAATTCTCAATTTTCAATTTATTCCGTACACTTCCCTATATAAAAGGTCCCTAATTTCACAAAATTCGTCATCGTCAAGCTCATATTTCGACATAATAATCATCGGGACTTCTTTACCGCCCTCACGATAAGGAGGTTGCACATATTCTTGGGGATTCTGGAAGAAACCCATGCTGGCATAGAACTCGACACGGTGGTCAGCCTCCTCGGTGTTGGGGTGCTCCACCTCGAGCACCACCTGCTCCTGCTGCTGCGAGAGGAAGTTGAGGAACGCCGCCTTGCCAAGTCCCTGGTTACGCAGCTCTTCCGCTATGGCGAAATGCTCTATATAGATAAGGTCTTCGAAAGTCCAGTAGGTCAGGATGCCCACCGGGTCGTCGCCGTTCTCGGCCACGAGGAAATGGAATTTGCCGGCATCTCTATGCCGGAGACTAGAGAAGGGCGGGCGCTCCTGCTCGGGAAACGCCTCTTCGAACAACTCTTGCGCAAAATGCGAATGGTCGCTTTCTGCTAATTTGGTAAAGGTTATCATTTATAAAAAACTAAAGTTATTGATTTCAAATCTTACTGTCAGACAATGCACCCATCCCATGGCGGTATAGCCTTCGAGGGTGATTTTCGAGTGATGGCAAGTGTAGCCCGCCTTGATGGCACCTACACCCTCCATCTCGTAGCCGATGAAACCACTCATGAAGACACCCCAGCCCAGGCCTCCCTGGTTGACATATTCATAAGTGCCCGTATAGGAGCTGGGCGACTGCCCACCCCAGATGTCGAGGATGCTGTAGTTCGCCCCGGCAATCTCCATCAGGTTCTCCCGCACCTTGGTATTGTTCAGGCTGACGCCGAGGTCCACCTCCAAGCAGAGGTTGTTGCCGAGGTAGGCAGTGCGCGACAACGCGAAGTCTATGTTGATACGGTCCTCGTTGCCTAGAATGCCACAACGGATATAGCGGCCGTTGTTGGTGAGGATACCCGTACCATTGGTACTGCTGAGGTTGAAGGCACCGATGGCTTGGGCACGTGCTATGTCGAAACGCAGCAACCAGCCGAAACCACTCTCATAATCATAACGGAAACCCAGACCATACTGCAGAGACGTACGGTAGTACATCTCGGGGTACTCGACCACCTGAAGCTCATTCTTGCTGCCGATGGCCGACGAGATGAGCCCGGCAGTCTTCAGGTCTGCCCATATTTTGTTGCCGTAGGTTTCACTGTAAAGAACACGGTTGATGGTATTTGCATTTTCAGGACGACCGGAATAGAAATTGGCATTGACGTCGTCGGCCCAGAAGGCACCGGCGTTGGCGAAGACTGAAAGTCCGGTCGTCCGACGCCTCGGAACACCGTCGTCGGCAGCAGAGGCCTCCGACGACGTCTTCAACCCGTCGGCCATCGCAGCCGACGATATCAACAAAGTCCCTATGATCATCAATACCCGTTTCATAATTTAATATTCATCACTCCTCACTCATAAATCATAACTCATAATTCATCACTCATCACTCATCATTCATCATTCATCACTCATCACTCATCACTCATCACTCATAATTCATCACTCATCACTCATCACTCCTCACTAAATTTCCCCTCCTCTTTTCTCCACTATACTGGTCAGCAGTGCCTTGGCTCTCATCAGACGCACCTTCACCGTGCCCAGCGGCAACTTGAGCCGCTCGGCAATCTCCTCGTAGGAGAGGTCCTCATAGTAGCGCAGCTCCACAATCTGGCGATAGGGCGCTTTCAGCTGCGACACAATCTCTTTCAGCGCGGCATCGCGCTGCATGCGGATCATCATCTCCTCGGGATTCGGCTGCGACGACGGTATCTGGTATTCGATAAAATCGTTCTCACCGGTACGCGTGATGCTGTTCAGCGACACCGTGTCGATCTTGCGCTTGCGCAGATGGTCGATATAGGTGTTCACGCCGATGGAAAAAAGCCACGAACTGAAGGTCCCCGTGGGGGCGTAGCGATTCAGCTGAAGGAAAGCCTTGCTGAAGGTCTCCACCGTCAGATCCGACGCCGTGGTGGTGTTCCTCGTCATGCGAAGCAACAACAAGTACAACGGCTCACGATAAGACGCCATCAAGTCGGCATACGCCCGATGGCTGCCCTTGTCGCGGGCCTCGCAAACTAACTGATAGTCACGCTGCAGACGACTATTTTGTTCGCAATTGGCTTCCATTGTTGCAACGATTAGATAACCAAGAAACTTTATTTCCCGAATTTTCTATTGTTATCTAACGGCGTTAAGACCAAAATAGTATTTGCAATGATAAAATAAATTTCTAAAAAAGGTGCTGCCAAGTAGGTCAGACCACCGTCAAACCGTTTGCACAGCTGGGCAAACGAGAATATCTGCCATCCCCATTTCAACAACACCGCGATGGCCACCACCGTCCATGGGAGGGTGCCCGCCAAGAGCAAAAGCACCGCCATGGCATAGAAGGCCACGTTGGCCAACGGCAGCACATCCTCCATCAGACGGCTCTTCACACTGTGGCGGTTGCGCGTCGACACACGGTCCAGACGCTGACGGTGCCACTGGCCGAAGCTCTTCTTGGGCTCCGTGCTCAGACAGGCGTCGCTACCTATACACACCGCCGTATTGCCCTTCTCGGCATTCTGATACACAAAGAGATCGTCCGAGCCGCCGGCGACATTGTAGTGGTTGATGAAGGCGCCTTGCTTGAAGAAGAAATTGCGTCGATAACTCAGGTTACGCCCGCTGCCGGTATAGGGATGACCCAAGAGGGCACATCCAAGGTAATTGGAGCTGTAGCAGAGGTTGTCATACTGCTGCATGAGGCTGAGCAGACCCTTGGTGCGCTTCAACCCACAGAAGCCCAGCACAATCTGCGTTTCCTTGTTAAGGTATCCTTTAGCCATGCCACGCAGCCACTGCATGTTCTTCGGCGTGCAGTCGGGGTCGGCCAGCAGCAAGATGTCGTTCTTGGCACTCTTGATACCTATCGACAGCGGATATTTCTTCCCCTGGAAGAGGTTGACATCCTCCTTGAAGGGCACAACCTTCAGGTGGGGATAGTAGTCTTTCAGCAACTTGAGAACAAACTGGGTGTCGTCGTGGCTCAGGTAATCCACCACCACCACCTCGAAGTCGGGATAGTCCTGCTCGAGCAGGTACACCAGATTCTCCTTCAGCCAGGAGGCATCATTGCGGGCCGTAAGGACCACGGAGACAGGAGGAAGGGCCTCTTTCGAGAGGTTTCCGGAACCCTCGCCGGCAGGCACAGTGCGGTGCCAGCGACCCACACGGAAATAAATCAGCCCATAGTAGAGGCAGCAAATAATCATTGCCAACACCATGAGGACAGCAAAACCAATAGATTGTTTATCAGTCAGAAACAAAGAAAAGTCAAACATTTGTGCACATGTTTTTTAGTGTACAAAAATACAAATAATACGTGCGCGCCAGCCCCCCGTGAAAGTATAAATATCAACAACTATTCAACACCACCACCCAACTCCCTCATTTCCACCTACGAAGACCCTACCAACACCGTACCAACTCCTACCCAACTCCTACTATGGTAGGAGATGATACGGTGTCGGTACGGTGTTGATACGGATTTGATAGGTTATAGGCGGCGACCAAGCTTCTGTACCATAGCGCCTTTCCAGGTGGCATAGTCACCGGCAAGGATATGGCGGCGGGCTTCGCCGACAAGCCATAAATAAAATCGTAGGTTGTGGATGGAACAAATCTGCAGTCCGAGTATCTCCTCGGCACGGATAAGATGATGCACATAGGCGAGGGTGTATACCCGGTCGGCCTCGGCAGAGGAGGTGGGGTCGATGGGTTCAAAGCAGCTCTCCCACTTCTTGTTCTTGATATTGATGGTGCCTTCAGCGGTGAACAACAGGCCATTGCGGCCGTTGCGGGTGGGCATCACACAGTCGAACATGTCCACGCCGCGCTCGATGGCCTCAAGGAGGTTCTGCGGGGTGCCGACACCCATCAGGTAGCGCGGACGGTCCTTGGGAAGGATGGCGTTGACAATCTCTATCATCTGGTACATCACCTCGGTGGGCTCGCCCACGGCAAGACCGCCGATGGCGCAGCCCTCGGGGTCCTTGCTGGCGATATACTCGGCAGAGATTTTTCTCAAATCCTCATACTGGCATCCCTGCACGATGGGGAAGAGCGCCTGGTGGTGCCCGTAGAGGGGTTCCGTCTCGTTGAAACGCTTAATGCAACGGTCGAGCCAACGATGCGTAAGTTCCATTGAACGTTTGGCATAGCGGTGGTCACTGTCGCCCGGGGCACACTCGTCGAAGGCCATCATGATATCGGCTCCGATGATGCGCTCGATGTCCATCACGCTCTCGGGCGTGAAGAGGTGTTTGCTGCCGTCGATATGACTTCTGAACGTGCAGCCTTCCTCCTTGATTTTGCGGTTGTCAGCTAACGAGAAGACCTGAAAGCCTCCGCTGTCGGTGAGCAACGGACGCTCCCATCCATTGAACTTATGCAGTCCTCCAGCCTGTCGCAGCAGGTCGCATCCCGGACGCAGATAGAGGTGATAGGTATTGCCTAGAATAATCTGAGCACCAATATCATTACGCAACTCATGTTGATGCACTGCTTTAACTGAACCTGCAGTACCTACAGGCATAAAAATAGGGGTTTCTATGTCACCATGGTCGGTATGTATCACACCGGCACGGGCGTCGCTGCAGGTGGCTTTGAGGTCGAAGGTCAATGGCATAACGGTTCCCGGCTCCTTAGAGGACTATCTTCTCGATTTTGGCGCGGGCTTCGAGCACGGCCTTGTAGTCGTTCATGGCACGGAGCTGCAGGTCGTAGATACTGCGGGGGCAGTCAGGAGTGAAGGGCAGCTTGCCGCTGTTCCACAGCTTGATGACGGCTTCAAGATTCTCCTTGCGGTTCATCAGATGATAGTACTCGGCTTTCATTCTGTCCTTGTAGTCGGACGAAAGCATCAGGCTTGTGATGGTCTGTAAATCCATAGTATTGTTGTTTTAAAGGTTGTCGTTATTCGTTATTTCGTAATCACGTTATTACGTTATTACGCCTCAATTAAGGTTTTTGCAAGTGCCAGGGCTTTGTCGAGGCCGTCGGGGTTCTTGCCTCCGGCGGTGGCGAAATGGGGCTGTCCGCCGCCACCACCCTGTATCTCCTTGCCGAGGGTGCGCACCATCTGTCCTGCATTCAGGCCGCCATCCACACGGCTCTGTCCCAGCACGATAAGCAGGGCGGGCTTGCCGTCGGTGACACTGCCCAGCACCATGGCCATGTCGGGGTTGTCGTTGCGGAGGGCCATCATGGCATCCTTGACGGTGTTGACATCGAAATCGACACGCTCGACGAGGATGGGGGAGGCCTTCAGCCTGTCGCCAAAGCCCTTAGCCACACCCGCGGCCTTTTCCTCTTTCAATTTTCCATTTTCAATTTTCAATTTTCCATTCTCTTCCTGCAGCTTGGCGATGGAAGCGGCCAGGTCTTTGGTGCCCTTGAACATGTCGGTGAGCGACGCTATCATCTCCTGCTGCTCGTCGGCATAACGCTCGGCAGCGGCAGCGGTGACGGCCTCGATACGGCGCATGCCGGCGGCGATGGCGCCCTCAGCGACGATACGGAAGGAACCAATCATGCCGGTGTTGGCCACATGGGTACCGCCGCAGAACTCAATGCTGGGGCCGTACTTCACCACACGCACCCTGTCGCCATATTTCTCGCCGAAGAGGGCCATAGCGCCAAGCTTCTGGGCCTCGGCGATGGGCATCGCGCGGTGCTCCTCGAGGGGCAGACACTGACGTATCATCGCGTTGACGCGGCGCTCCACGTCGCGGATCTCCTCGTGACTGAGCTTGGCGAAGTGGCTGAAGTCGAAGCGCAGACGGTCGGCGTCGACACTCGAGCCCTTCTGCTCCACATGGTCGCCCAGGACTTGGCGCAGAGCATAGTGCATCAGGTGCGTAGCCGAGTGGTTGCAGGCCGTCGCCTGACGCTTATATGCATCCACGGATGCTTTGAATTGAGAATTGAGAATTGAGAATTGAGAATTGAGGGCAGAGAACTCTTCTGCGTCAACAATGTGAACAATCAGCCCGTTCTCTTTTTTCGTATTGACAATTTTCAATTTTAAATTTTCAATTTTCAATTCGCCGGTGTCGCCTGCCTGTCCGCCGCTCTCGCCATAGAAGGGGGTGCGGTCGAAGACCAGCTGGTAGAACTCTTTGTCTTTGGCTTTCACCCTGCGGTAGCGGGCGATGCGCACGTCGGCCTCGAGCATGTCGTAGCCCACGAACTCCTCCTCCACACCCGGCAGCAGCTCCTGCCAGTCGTCACTCTCCACTTTCGCGGCACCGCGCGAGCGCTCTTTCTGCTCCTGCAGACCTCTCTCGAAGCCTGCCATATCCACCGTCCAGCCTTTCTCGCTGGCCATCAGCTGAGTGAGGTCGATGGGGAAGCCATAGGTATCGAAGAGCTCGAAGGCGAAGGCACCGTCTATTGTTTTATTGCCTGATTGCTTGATTGTTTGAGTGAGGTAGTCGTTGAAGCGCTTGATGCCGCCGGCCAGCGTGCGCAGGAAGGCCTGCTCCTCTTCGAGGATGATGCGCTGGATGAGCTCCTGCTGTTTCTTGAGTTCGGGGAACTGGTGACCCATCTGACCCACGAGGGTAGGGACGAGGGTGTTGATGAAAGGCTCGGTGAAGCCGAGGAAGGTGTAGCCATAGCGCACGGCACGGCGCAGGATGCGGCGGATGACGTAGCCGGCCTTCACGTTCGAGGGCAGCTGACCGTCGGCGATGCTGAAACTCACGGCACGCAGGTGGTCGGCGCAGACACGCATGGCGATGTCGGCATCCTCGTTGTCACCGTATTTCTTGCCGCATTTGGCGGCAATCTCCTGGATGAGGGGCTGGAACACGTCGGTGTCGTAGTTGCTGCGCTTGCCCTGCATCACCATGCAGAGGCGCTCGAAGCCCATACCGGTATCGATATGCTTGGCCTTCAGCGGCTCCAGGGTGCCGTCGGCTTTGCGGTTGAACTGCATGAAGACGAGGTTCCATATCTCGATGACCTGGGGATTGTCCTTGTTCACGAGGTCTTTGCCGGGCACTTTAGCCTTCTCCTCGTCGGGACGGATGTCCACGTGTATCTCGGAGCAGGGACCGCAGGGACCTTGGTCGCCCATCTCCCAGAAGTTGTCCTTCTTCGAGCCGCGCAGGATACGGTCCTCGCTGATATGCTCTTTCCAGAAGTTGTAGGCCTCCATGTCCATCTCGAGACCCTCCTTCTCGTCGCCGCCGAAGACGGTGACATAGAGCCAGTCCTTGTTGATCTTCATCACCTCGGTGAGGAACTCCCAGCCGTAGGCGATGGCCTCTTTCTTGAAGTAGTCACCAAACGACCAGTTACCCAGCATCTCGAACATCGTGTGGTGGTAGGTGTCGTGGCCCACCTCTTCGAGGTCGTTGTGCTTGCCGCTGACGCGGAGGCACTTCTGGCTGTCGGTGGCGCGGGGCCACTGGCGCTGCTGGTTGCCCAGGAAGATATCCTTGAACTGGTTCATGCCGGCGTTGGTGAACATCAGCGTCGGGTCGTTCTTGATGACCATGGGGGCGCTGGGCACCACATGGTGATCCTTACTCTCAAAATAGTCTAAAAAGGCTTTGCGTATTTCGTTAGATGTCATATCTATTAATTTTCAATTTTCAATTTAAAACTCTTCTCTTTCCACCATCAGTATGCCGTTCTGCGGCACGATGAAGTATTTCTTGCCGTCGTATTTTATCTCCACGGCGTTCTTCAGCAGGAAGATAGCCATGTCGCCGGGACGTACCTGCAGCGGCAGGTAGCGCGGCTCGCGGTCGGCGGGGTTCCAGTCCTCGCCGTCCGAGGATGAGGGTAGGGGGTAGCCGGGGCCGCACTTGAGGATATAGCCCGTCTGCACCTCCTCTTTCTCCTGATAGCCGGCAGGCAGCAGCAGTCCCCCTTTGGTCTTCTTCGTGGCCATCGAAGGCTCTATCAGCACCCTGTCGCCAATGACTATCAGATTGTCAATGTTATTCTTCGCCATCTTTTATACGTACAATATAAAATGCAAAGATAGGAAAAGAAAGCGACATAGCAAAAAATTTTTTCATTGATTCGTCCCGTAGGGACGTGCTTTCAATCTGCCTGACCGTAAGTAATGGCATTGAGCACCGCTGATTCAAATCCAGCAAAAAACCACGCCATGCGTATACCCATCCTCTTATTCGTCCCGTAGGGACGTTCCCTCAGTAACCCCACACGGAAGTGTGGGGTACCTAGCACCACCTCCTCCTCTCCGCGTCTCGTAGAGACGCCACCTCGCCCTACAGAGACAGCCCCTCCACCAGCGCAAAAAAATAGGGCCGCCACGCATGACGGCCCCTCTTCACATTAAAAAATAGGGGTTATGAAAAACCTTTAACGCTATTCGAAAGTCACTTTTGGCAAAGTATCGATAATATCAAGCGTTTTGAGGCTAAGGGTGATGATGCTTTGGAGGAGTTCAAGAGGATACTTGGGGTTGCCGTGTTCGATACCCCATTGGTTGGCGTCATTGCGGATGCCACTCTTCTTGTCCACTTTGTCGCAGTAGCGCTCCATAATCCACTCGATGGCGCTCTTGCCGTTGACCACATAGACGTAGGCCCGCAGAGGGATATTGCGAAGCGTGATGAATTGGTTGTATTCGATGACGCTCCTGTCCTTGTCTTTTCCACGCTTGCCAAAACGCATCTGTGTTACTCGGTACAGTTTCTCCGGTGTGTCGGCATCCATCATTCCTGGCAGCATATTGTGCCAATCTACTACCACCTCTTTCGATGCTGGCACCTGCTCGTAGTTCAGATGCAGATCTGCCAACTCGCGACCTGCACGGCTGAAGGCCCAGAAGTCGTCGGATTTCTCCACCAGCGGCAGACGCGGCAGCATTTTCTTCAAGTCGTTGGCGAAGGTCTCACGATAGGCGGGGCAATGCAGGAAACCATAGACGTAGTAGAAGATGTCCTCTTTCGTTACCTTGTCGCCATACTGCTCCCGCGCCCGCTTCAGTATAAAATCGGTGATGGCATCGTGACGGATATACTCATCCTGCTCTCCAGCAAAGAGATTGGTTTGTGTGCCTTTGCGTTCTTCGTACCAGTAAAGAGGAAAGCATTGAGTGTCTCCGTTAACATGTAGGTCAGGTATATTTTCCAGAATAATTGGAGAAGTCCCATTTGTGGTTTTCTCGTTAATACAGATTACTACATTTTGTTGTTTCTCTGTTGGGAATAATCTAGGAATCTGGTAAGTTCTTTCGTTCAATGGTGAATAATGAAACAAGAATTGCCTCTGGAAAGGCCTATATGTAGCTGTTTTTACATCTTGGATATTAAAAGTGTAAGGTTTGTCTTTGTAAATATCATCTAAAACTCCTGCCGACCATGTTATTCTCTGTGTACCAAAATCCACATCTGTTATTTCTCTATTTGCCAACAGTTCTCGTTGCTGATTGTAGTACAGTATCATGTCCCTTCCAGAACGATCCACTTCGGTCTTCGAATAGTTGTAACACCAAGGGTCACGTTGTGTTTTAACTCCACATGAATTCACGTCAAAGAAACATTTTTGTCCTGATGCGAATTTCTTCTCTGGCTCTAATGGAATGTATGATAAAAAGTTGGTGTTACGTAAGTTTATCCAATCACCATGTTCATTGGGAGATAATAATTCAAAGTCAATTCCTCCAAGGTTATTTTTGCCACGAAGAAGTGATAGTTTACCCCTTGCCGACAAATAATCATCCATAGAGTAGTAATGAATCTTAGATTTTTTACTCTCCGAGTTAGTATTCTTTACTAAAATTGTAATTGCCACTCCCGTGAGTATGCCAAAAATGTTGCCTCCTTCTCTCTTAACACCTTCTCTGTTTCCCATATTGGCTCTAATGGATCCCCTAAGGTTAAGTACATAAATGTCTGAGTATTCACTTTCAATACATTTTCTAAAAACGCTGCCAGCATTGCTATCGAGCCATCCTGAATTTGTAATAAATGCAACTATTCCCTGCTTGTCGGTTATTCGATCCGTAGCATATCGGAATGCTTTAATGTATGAGTCATACATCGAATTATTATTAGTTGCTGCACTACCTTCAACATATAGTTTTTGTACCATTGCCTCTAAAAGAGGATAATGCTGGTTCTGTGCATTGTCGTTGGCTTTCTTTTGACCCGCACTATACGGTGGGTTTCCAATAATCACGGTGATAGGGCTGTTGAGTTGTCGTTGAACGCGTTTGCTGTTTTCCACAAACGGTGTTTCCATTCCTTCGGCAACAGTTTGACGGTCGCGGCCGCTTTTCTTGGCATACATTTGTTCACCAAGTTCAAAGGTGTCAGTAAGGCAGATTCCTGGGAATGGAGAGTAACTGTCTTGTTGCTTCAAAAGGTCGTGGTAGACATTCTCGATATTGACGCTGGCGATGTAGTAGGCCAGCAGCACTATCTCATTGGCAAAGATTTCGTTCTTGTATTTGTACTCAAGGTCTTTGATGATACCACTTTGCAGCAGGCGGGTGATGAAGGTCCCTGTGCCTGTGAAGGGGTCGATAATCTTCACTCCCCGATCGTTCAGCGAGCGGCCAAACTGCTTGTTCAGCACATGTTCCACGCTATGGATGATGAAGTCCACCACCTCAACAGGAGTGTATACGATGCCCAACTGCTCCTTGACCTTGGGGAAGGCGGTGGTGAAGAACTTATCGTACAGTTCCACAACAATCTTCTGCTTCGATTCGGCATTGTCGATACCCTCAGCACGGCGACGTACGCTGTCGTAGAAGGCCTCCAGGCTTTTATGGTCGGCAGCATCTATCTTCTCATTCAGCAACGTTACAATTTTGCTCATAGCCTTACTAACGGGATTGCCTGAAGTGAACTCATTGCTTTCGAACAGAGCCTCAAAGACTGGTTGCGTAATGATATGCTGTGCCAGCATCTCCACTGCTTGACTCTCACTGACTGAGGGGTTAATGTCTTTATGGAGTCCTCGCAGGAAACTGTCAAATGCTTTTCTTGCTTTGCCATCCTCGGTGATGAGTTGATTAATCTGTGCTATATGCTTCTCAGCAATCTTGGCCACATCGCTTGCCCACTGCTCCCAGTAGCGCTTGCTGCCCACCTTCTGTACCATACGTGCGAAGATGACGTTCTGCAACTGTTCGAATCGCATCTCCAACTGATACCTGATTGCAGATGACTCTTCTGAAACCTTGGGAGAGCCGTCGCCCTCATTCTCAGTGCCAACACTTCCTCCTCCCTGACCAATCAGTCGGCTACCCGGACGGATAAGCTGCACGGCATCGGGACGTTTCTTGTTCAGTTCAATCTTATTGACCATTGCATTGAAGCGGTCGTCGTGAGCACGGAGGGCGTTGAGGATATCCCACACCACAGCGTAGGTCTTGTTATCATTCAACGCTTCTTCGGGGTCGACATCGCTCGGCACTACGATGGGAATGATGATATAGCCATATTTCTTACCCTCGGCACGACGCATCACACGACCTACACTCTGCACTACATCGACCTGCGAGTTCTTTGCGGCCAGGAAGATAACTGCATCCAACGAAGGTACATCGACACCCTCGCTTAAACAACGCACGTTGGAAAGCAAATGACATTCTAGGCCGTCAGTACGGGTTCGTTTTAGCCAGCCAAGTTTCGCTTCACGTTTGGCCGCACCCATGCTTCCATCTACATGATCAGCTTCTACATGTACCAATCCCTGCCGTTCTTCCGTAGAAAGACTTTGAAAATAGGCATCACGGCAAGTATTGAAGGCGGTGGTGATAGCTTTTGAAGTTTTGATATTTTGACAGAAAGCTACTGCACGATGCATCGGCTGCGGGTCAATCTCACGCAATAGTTTATTATCGTAGCGGCTGCGCTTGCTGAGAGCGTTGATACAACCGATGAGTTTGGCCATATCATCGGTATCCACTTCTTTCTTGGTGGCAGCATCAAGGCCGGAGAGTGCCACCTGCACTTCGGTACTTACATCACCTGGCTCCACATTCAGGATAAGCACCTTATAGTCGCTGAGGAGGTTTTTGTCGACAGCTTCTCCAAATCCCAGACGATAGAATTCCTGTCCATAGAGCTCTGTATCGTCCATACTGCACAGATAAGCATCGTTTTCGCGGGCACGTTTCTGGTCGGCCTCCTTGTACAGACGCGGAGTGGCAGTCATATACATACGCTTGCGAGCACGGATGAAATCGTTTTTGTGTACCCTAACAAAGGAACTCTCATCCTCATTCTTGAGCGTGACACCTGTTGTGCGGTGGGCTTCGTCGCAGATGATAAGGTCAAATGTCAGTTCCTCGCCGATTGCACTCTGAGCGGCGGCAATACGCTCAATACTCTGGTAAGTAGAGAAAACCACCAGCATACCTTTGCGTTTATCGTGCTGAAGGGCAAAGAAGTTGTGCTTAATCTGCTCTACACTGGTGGAAGCTGGCCAAGCCAACTCCTCTACTGTGGTTTGATTGGTATCATCATCCTTGGAAAAGGTACGAGAGACATCACTGTCGGAACAGATGCACATGGGCCGGATTGGCTTTTGTGCGTCGAGGCTCCACTCGCGGAGCGTCTGACCCAATAGGGCAATGCTAGGAACGAGGAAAAGAATCTTTCCGTGGCAGTCGGTCATTTGTTCGGCAATGCGTAGGGATGTGAAGGTCTTACCTGTACCACAGGCCATAATAAGCTTTCCACGATCGTGATCTTTGTAGTATTTCATGGCCTCATCGAGGGCATCCTGCTGATGAGGGAGAACCTTCTTGTGTTCAGTGATTGCCTTTATTCCGCTGATACCTTTATCGAGTTCTTCCCAGTCTATGGGCATATCTGCAAGCTCATTGAGATGCAATACGGTGGCAGGAATAGCTTGTCCGCTGAAACTCTCGGCTGCATGAGAGGTAAATCCGCCGTCGGTAGTATCAATCCACAAACGGAAACTGAAAAAATGCTGGTTGCCCTGCTCGTCTTTGAACGAGCGCGATGATGTAGCAAGGAAGGTATTGACAGCTTCTTTGTCAATCTTGGCATTGGCTCGATAACATTTGCATTGGATGGCCCAATATTGGTTATCTGTGGTCAGGCCAACAAGATCGATTCCTGTGTCGTGCAGGGAGATACTATGTCGGTAGGGAAACTCATTCCACAACCACACATGTTTCAGTTCGTTACAATAGGGTGGCAGGGTATTCAACATAGCCTGCATGAGACGTTCAAAACGTGTGCCTTTGTCGGCTTCGGAATAGGACTCTTCGCGGTATTTATTAATTACTTTCTCGAAATTACTCATGATGCTTGGTATTGGATGTTTTCCGCTTTCCAAGCACCAATAAGAAAACCGTGGACTTCTGTCTATTTCCGAGGCTCTGGACTGCCTATAGTACCAACAGAAAGCCCACGGCTATTACCGCGGGCGTTTCTGCAATTCTATGGTACTATTCGAAATTGTCCAGATTCCGGAAATACTTGAAAAGCAAAAACGCTTCTAAATTATGTAATTACGTTTTACTCTATATTTCTGTTTTTATGATGTTTTCGATTACAATTAACTTATAATTAACTGACTATTTTCAAACTGCAAAGATACACATAATTTCTGATATATTGGCATTTATTTTGTCCGCCCGCGCGAAAGAAAGGCGACGTCGCACTTCCTCCATATGGTAGGGTACAAAAAAAAGTGGCCATCAAGCCACTATGCAAAGAAAAGCAAAAACGCTGTCGTTTTAGTTATTAACTATTCTATTCTGACAAAAATAATTATCCCTGCCTGTGAGACTCAGGCAGGGAAAGACCATTATCGGTGTCGTTAAACTGATTATGCCATAGAGAGATGGCGGCGCTGAAGGGCGGTAAGCACACTTTCTGATGCCAGGGAATTTAATCCTCGAAAAGTGGTATGAGCCTTCAGTTCAGCGAGGGGCATGGTAAGCAGCAGTTTGGCAATACACTCGTCAGCAAACGAGTTGCTCACAACGTCCACCCCTGTAAAGTCGAGCACCACGCGCTCATCTTTCTCGAGCAACGGCATCAGTTGTTCGCGTACGCGTTGCCCCAGCTGGCGTGTGCCTAAATTCTCTCCATAGTCTCTAAAGCTAAATGTTACCATAGTTCCTCCAATTCATTGTCATTTAAAAAGACTTCATTGTATTGCTCCGCCACATTGGTGCGGTTAGCCACCACTCTTTCCGGGTCGATTTCCTTGTTGGTCCGTAGTTGTAAGTAAACAATTGTACCTTGCCACGGTTCACTTGTGGAGATTGTTTGATTGCCTTCTTGCAGGCTTAAGGTGTGATTACCTGAACGTATATCAAACCGCAAAGCAGCATCTCTAGCAAGCAGAAAGGTTGTGTAAAGTCCAAATCCCATGCCTTTGCCATCGGTAACAGAGTCGCGGATGCACATCTCCAATGACTCTGGCTCTGTCAGAGTGGCATATTTTTCATTTCCAGATAACGATTTATGAATACCTTGACCGTCGTCGGCCACAAGTAAACCTAAGGTGTGTTTTTCAGGGTTGTAGTGTGTAATGACAGTGCCAAGTTCTTTGCCTGAATGTGTGAGAACATTGTCAAGAATTTCGTATAAACAATAGTTGAGGGCCTGAAGTAGTGAGGTTTCAATATTAATGTGTTTCGTTAGCGTCGTCATCACACGTTGATAGACTGTATAGATGTTTTTCTCGTCAAAAACATCTATTGCCATATCTAAGTTGCTAGATGCAAAATACTGTTTTATAAGTATTGATACATTCATTTTCCTCGAAGGATATCCCTATTTTGTAGATTGCAAAAATACTAAATTATTTTGAACCCACCAAAAATAAATTTCCCCCGCAGGGAAAAACATGCGGAGGAAAGTTGCCATGATTATCTTTATTTCACGATGCAAAGATACGAAGAAAAACTAAGACAGCGAAATATTTTTCGCGCGCGAATAAAATATTTCGCGCGCTATCGCGTTAAATAGAAGTAATGAAGAATAAAGAATTAAGAATGAAGCATCCGGCCACCGCTGTACGGCTACGCAAAATCTTATGCGCCAGCCTATTTTCATTTTTCATTTTTCATTTTTCATTTTGCTCGGCGCAAGACAAAGCACTGATGCAGAGCTACCAGAGCCGCCTGTCGGCACTGATCGAGCGCGTGGCCGCGGCACCCACCGACAACGAGCGCTACCTGGCCTCGGAAGAGGCCATCCAGCTGCTGTCCAAAGCCCTCGACGAGGAAGACTCGGAGAAGTGGAAATGGCAGCTGCCATCCTACGCCTCGGTGCTGACATCGCCCGACGGACTCCTCCGCATCTTCACCTGGGCGGTGATCCGCGACAACGGCGAGTTCGAATGCTTCGGCGCCATACAGTTCTACAACGAGCGCGAAGAGGAGTACGAATACCTGCTGCTCCACGACAAATCCGACGAGATCATGAACCGCGAGGAGACGGTGCTCTCGGCCGACCAATGGCTCGGGGCCGTCTACCAGGAGATTATCCAGACCACCGCCAGCGGCCACACCTACTACACGCTCCTCGGATGGAACGGCGTGGACAACATCACCGAGCGCAAAATCATCGAGCCCGTGACGTTCCGCAACGGCATACCTCAGTTCGGCGCCCCACTGTTCCGCCGCATGCGCAACCAACGTCGCATCGTCCTCGAATACACCAACGACGCCATGGTCAACCTCTCCTACGAGACACAGTACGTCCAGCAGGTGGAGAAAAAACGCGAGAAGGTGAAGGGCACCAACCGCTACCAGACCGTCGACGTGGTGAAGGAGCATAAGGAGAAGATGATCATCTTTGACGAGGTGGAAGCCCAGGTCCCCGGCATGGAAGGGCTCTTCCAATACTATGTGCCGTCGGGCGTCGAGCTGGCCTACGCCTGGGCCGACGGCAAATGGGAGCTGCGCAACGGCGCCCAGGGACGCCTGAAAGACAAGAAACTCAACAAGGACTTCTCTCCGCTGCCCAAAACAGCCCCGGCTTATAAATTCTAATCTAAATATGGATGTTAATGAAGTTATAGAAGTTAAAGAAGTTATAGCCAATAGCACCTGCTGGGACATTTGGCTTTAACTTCTAGCGCAAGGCGCGATAACTTCTTTAATTCTTTAACTTCCCAAAGAAAAGATTAATGAAACTGACCGATATCAATACTCCCGCCGACCTCAAACAACTGCAACCCGGCGAACTGCAAGCCGTCGCAGACGAACTGCGCTCCTATATCGTCAACACCCTGTCGACACACCCCGGCCACCTGGCCTCGAGCCTCGGCACCGTCGAGCTCACCGTGGCACTTCATTATGTCTTCAACACCCCCGACGACAAACTCATCTGGGACGTGGGACACCAGGCCTACGCCCACAAGATTCTCACCGGCAGGCGAGAGGCGTTCTCCACCGTACGCACTTACGGCGGCATCAGCGGCTTCCCCAAGATGAGCGAGAGCCCCTACGACGCCTTCGGCACCGGCCACAGCTCCACCTCCATCTCCGCAGCCCTCGGCATGGCCGTGGCGTCGCGCATGCAGGGCAACACCTCACGCAAGCATATCGCCGTCATCGGCGACGGCTCGCTCACCGGCGGCGAGGCCTTCGAGGCCCTCAACAACGTGGGTCTCTCCAAGGCCAATATTCTGGTGATACTCAACGACAACGGCATCTCCATCGACAAGGCCGTGGGAGGTCTGAACAACTACCTCATGCGCATCACCTCGTCGCCTCGCTACAACCGCCTCAAAGAGCAGGTGTGGCAGCGCCTCGACTCCGGCGAGGGCCTGCGCCAGCGCTCGAAAGGGGTCTTCCAACGGATGACCAAGGTGGCCAAGACCATAGCCCTCGGCAGCACCAACCTCTTCGAGGCTCTCGGCATCCGCTATTTCGGACCCGTCGACGGACACGATATCGTCCACCTCACCGAGATACTCTCCCGACTGAAGGATATGAACGGCCCGGTGCTGCTCCACGTGGTGACACGCAAGGGTAGGGGACTCAAGCAGGCCGAGCAGAACCCCATCGTCTACCACGCCCCCGGCCTCTTCGACGCCGAAACCGGCGAGCGCACACTCATCACTCATCACTCATCACTCACTCACCCCTTAAAGTACCAGGAGGTCTTCGGCCGCACCATCATCGAGCTGGCCGAGAAGAACCCCGCCATCGTGGGCATCACGCCGGCCATGGCTACGGGCTGTTCGCTGAACCTCATGATGGAGCAAATGCCCGACCGCGTCTTCGACGTGGGCATCTCCGAGCAGCATGCCGTCACCTTCGCCGCCGGCCTGGCGGCACAGGGCATGGTGCCGTTCTGCAACATCTATTCCTCCTTCGCCCAGCGCGCCTACGACCAGATCATCCACGACGTGGCACTGCAGCAACTGCCCGTGGTGCTGTGCCTCGACAGGGCAGGCCTCGTGGGCGACGACGGCCCCACACACCACGGCGTCTTCGACCTCGCAGCCCTCAGACCCATCCCGAACCTCACCATCTGCGCACCTATGGACGACCACGAGTTGCGCAATATGATGTACACCGCACAGCTGCCCAACCACGGTCCCGTAGTCATCCGATACCCCCGTGGTTCAAGCGTTTACAGCGACTGGCAGTCGCCCATGCAGGAACTCACAATAGGGGAGGGTCGCTGTGTCAGAGAGGGGAGCGACGTGGCTTTCCTGAGCCTCGGCCATCCTGGCAACGATGCCGTCGCCGCAGCAGAAGAGCTCCAAAAACAAGGCCTCTCGGCCGCCGTCTACGACATGCGGTTCCTCAAGCCGCTGGACACCCGTTTGCTCGACGAGGTTGCGTCAAAAGAATTCCGCAAAATCATCACCGTCGAGGACGGCACGAAACTAGGCGGCTTTGGCGAAGCCGTGGAGAGCTACTTCACGGAGCATCATCCCGAACAGGCAGCACACATCACCGTCCTGGCCATCCCAGACGAATTCGTCACCCACGGCAGCGTCCCACAACTCAAAGCCGACTGCCACATCGACAAAGAATCCCTAATTAAATCAGCATTATTATAGGAGAACAATTTGTGTCGAAGACACAAACCCTCAGTAACCCCGCACGCCAGTGTGGGGACAACCTCGCACGCCAGTGTGGGGTATACTCCAATTAATCCTACTTAACATAACCCCGATATTAGTTAAAAATATATAAAAGAAAAACTGGCGCAAAACCCCGTCCGCGCCAGCCATAACTATTATCTATAAACTATTATCTATTATCTATAAACTATTAACTCTAGCCACCACGCTAACTCCACGAGAATTCAATATTTGGAACCAGGTCGCATCATTGTCCTGTTTACGCAAAACTGAGAGCGTATCGTCAGGTTGTGTTTCGTGCTGATAATTTATCTCCACACTGAACGGCTTGTCCAGATCGAAATCTGTCTGCATCAAACTGTCGAACACCAGGCGTACATATTCAGCGTTGTTGACATGCTGTGCGTGGTCTATCATCGAATAGCGCGCTGGCTGCTCGAAGCGTCCGTCGGGATTGCTCATGTCCGGCAGCCTTAGACGCTCCAGGACACTGTGGTCCGTGGCCTCGTCCGTGCAGCACTCGTAGTTGGCCATAATCTCCTTCAGCCGGAGTGGCTTGCGAGTAGTAAAATCTATCATCGGCCAGTATGTGGTGCCGGTGAGCAGCGTCTCGCCAGCCTCGTTGGTCATCCGGTAGTCGCGGAACGCGAACAAGCCGTCGGTGCCACGCGACCACGTACTTAACATAACCTTTTCGAAGGCCGTAGGCCTCTTATATATATTATAGTACGCGCGCGAGAGTATCCAGATGCTGTTCCTCTGCATAAGTTCCTCGTAGCCAACGCCCATGGCGCGACTGTGGGCCTCGGAAATCTCCTGACAAAGCCTCACCGCCGCCCACGGCTGCAGGCGGTCCTTGCGGTCACAAAGATACGCCGCCGTCTCCTGTTTCCAACTAAAAGTTTTCAATTTTCAATTCTCAATTTTCAATTCAACTTACATTCTTTCCGGCACCTCGATACCGAGGATATTCATCGTGTTCTTCAAAGCGTTGGCCACCATGGCGCAGAGCTGCACACGGAAATGCTTCAGCTCGGCATTCTCCTCTTTCAGGATGGGCGTATCCTGATAGAAGCTGTTGAAGGCCTTGGCCAGCTCATAGGCATAGTTGGCCACCATGGCGGGACTGTAGGCTGCGGCGGCAGCGGCAACGGTCTCAGGCAGCGCATGCAAAACCTTCACCACTCCCCTCTCCTTCTCATTCAACTGAACACTAAACACTGAACACTGACCACTTTCTCCCGCTTTGCGCACGATGCTCTTGATTCTCGCATGGGTGTACTGGATAAACGGACCGGTGTTGCCGTTGAAGTCGATACTCTCGGCGGGATTGAACAGCATGTTCTTGGTCGGATCCACCTTGAGGATGAAGTATTTCAGGGCGCCCAGGGCGAGGATATGGTACAGATGCTTCTGCTCCTCGGCACTCAGCTCGTCGTTCTTGCCTTTCTCACGGCTCATCTCCTCGGCGGTCTTCTCCATCTCGTCGATGAGGTCGTCGGCGTCCACCACCGTACCCTCGCGGCTCTTCATCTTGCCGTTGGGCAGCTCCACCATGCCGTAGCTGAGGTGGTACACCTTGTCGGCCCACTCAAAGCCCAGCTTACCGAGGATGAGTTTTAAAACTTTAAAGTGATAATCTTGTTCGTTTCCAACCACATATATCAATCTCTCGGCGCCGAAGTCCTTGTGGCGCAACAGCGCGGTGCCGAGGTCCTGCGTCATGTAGACGCTGGTGCCGTCCTTGCGGAGCAAGAGCTTCTGGTCGAGGCCGTCACCCGTCAGGTCGCACCACACCGAGCCATCCTCCTTGCGGAACAGCACACCCAGCTCCAAGCCTTTGTTGACGAGTTCCTTGCCGAGCAGATAGGTATTTGATTCATAGTATATCTTGTCGAATCCGACACCCAGACGGCGGTAGGTCTCGTCGAAGCCGGCATACACCCAGCCGTTCATCTTCTCCCACAGGTCGCGAACCTCCTTGTCACCCTCTTCCCAGCGCTTGAGCATGCTCTGGGCCTCCACCATCAGCGGTGCCTCACGCTTGGCCTGCTCCTCCTCTACCCCACTCTCCATCAGCTGCTTGACCTCGTCCTTGTAGTGCTTGTCGAACTCCACATAGTATTTGCCCACCAGGTGGTCGCCCTTCATGCCGCTGCTCTCGGGGGTCTCGCCATTGCCATAGCGCATCCAGGCCAGCATGCTCTTGCAGATGTGGATGCCACGGTCGTTCACCAGGTTCACCTTCTTCACGTTGGCACCGTTGGCCGCCAACAGCTGGCTCACAGACCAACCCAACAGGTTGTTGCGGATATGACCTAAGTGCAACGGCTTGTTTGTGTTAGGACTGCTATATTCAACCACTACTGGAGACTCATCAGGATTAGCCTTGGCTATGCCAAAGGAGGTGTCGGCAGCCTTCTCGGCCACGAAGGAGGTCCAGTAGGAATCAGCCACCTCGAAGTTGAGGAAACCCTTGATGACGTTATAGCCCTCGACCTCGGGCAGCGCGGCCTTCACGGCCTCGCCAATCTCGCCAGCCACCGCCTCGGGTGACTTGCGGGCCTGTTTCACATAAGGGAACACGACGAGCGTGTAGTCGCCCTTGAACTCCTTGCGGGTGTCCTGCAGGACGATGGTTTTGGCATCGGCATCGATGCCGTAGAGATTCTTCAGAGCGTCGGCAACAGCCTGAGTGAGAGTGGTTGTGATATTCATAATAGGTACATTATTATTTACGAAAACAGGATGCAAAAATACACAAAAAAAATGAATCAAAAACCCCTATTTTAACACTTTTCGCAACTGCCTGATAATTAACACCAAGACCGTATCAACACCGTACCAACACCGTACCAACTCCTACCAAAGTCCGACTGCAGTCGGAGATGATACGGTGTTGGTAGGTGGATGGTAGGTCGACGGTACCTCGATGGCAGAATGGCGACGCGAAAAGAGTTGAAAAAAATATTTTGTGGGGTCGATTTTTTTATCTATTTTTGTACGATTGTAGCCGACATAATGTCGGTGGTTAAATTATTGACAATAATAATAATATAAAAATAGTACGATATGGAAATTACAGGCAAATTGATTCAGCTTCTGCCCGAGGTGTCGGGTGAATCGGCCCGCGGTCCCTGGATCCGCGGCGGTTTTGTTATCGAAACCGACGGCGACTATCCCCGCAAGGTGGCCTTCACCGCTTTCGGTGAAGAGCGCGTGGCCATGGCCAAGAGCCTCCCGATGGGTTCGCTGGTGCAGGTGACCTTCTCGCCCGAGAGCCGCGAGTTCAACGACAAGTGGTACACCGACTTACGCGCTTCGCGCATCCAGCCCTTCGTCCCCGGACAGATGCCCGCAGCTCCCGCCGGCTACAACTGGGCCGGTGCCGCTCCCGCCGCAGCAGCAGCTCCTGCCGCTGCCCCCGCAGCTCCCGCACAGCCTGCCGAGCAGCCGGCGAACTTCGCCGCCGCTCCCCAGATGGCTTCGAACCCCGACGATGACCTGCCCTTCTAAGATTTAAAGACAAGAAAAGACAAGAAAAACAATAACATACACTATCCTTTTTGTCTTTTGTTGTCTTTCTTGTCTTCAAAACGACACTGGTCTAGATGGAATAACCCTTCTAAGTTGTAATTTGTCTTTTTTTGTCTTTCTTGTCTTCAAAGTAAAATGATGGAATTGTCTTCTAAATCCGAGGTCAGGAAACAGATTCGCGAGCTGAAGCGCGCGGTGCCGCTGGAGGAGAAACTCCGGCGGTCGGAGGGCATCATGCGCCAGGTGGAGGTTCTGCCCGACTTCCTGTCGGCAAAGACGGTGCTGCTCTACTGGTCGATGACCGACGAGGTGCAGACCCACGACTTTGTCAACAAGTGGTACAAAGAGAAGGTGTTACTACTCCCCTGCGTGGATGGCGACGACCTGGTGCTGCGCCAATACACCGGTCCCGAGTGCATGGTGGCCGGCGAGCAGTTCGGCATCGGCGAGCCCGACGCCAGCCTGCCCGTCTTCACGGCACTGGAGCGCATCAACCTCATCATCGTGCCGGGCGTGGCCTTCGACAGCGAAGGCAACCGCATGGGCCGCGGACGCGGCTTCTACGACCGCCTGCTCAAGACGACACCCAACGCCAAGAAGATAGGCGTGGCCTTCGACTTCCAGATAATCGAGCACGTGCCCGTCGAACCCTTCGACGTCAAAATGGACCACGTAATCACCGAATCCTAACCCCTCATCACTCATCACTCATCACTAACAACTAAACACTAAACACTAAACACTAAACACTTAACACTTAACACTAAACACTTAACACTAAACACTCCCCACCACCATGCCCCTGTTTTACATACCCAAGCCGCGACAGTTCCACTACCAGCCCCGCTTCTACGACCCGCAGAAGGAACGCTGGGAGGCCCTGAAGCAGAAGTATGCCGACGAGCAGAACCCCAAGGGGGTGAGCGAAGAGGAGCTGGAATACTTCGAGCGGAGGGTGCGCAACCTGGAAAACCCCGAGCGCGACAAGCTGACATGGAAGGACCTGTTCCGCAAGCGCAAAGTACGTCGCTTCGAGTACAAACCGCGCTTCTCGACCAACGGACAAGAACTCATGAGCGAGTTGCCCGACAACGCCACGGAGCGCGTGGAGCAGTACAAGAAGGCGCACACGAAGATGAAGCGCCGCTTCGACTTTCACGAGACCGTCAAGCGCAAGCAGCGCAAGCCGTGGGTGACGGTGGCGCTGGTGTTTGTGGCAGCCTACCTCTGCTACCGCTACTACGGAGTGGTAGTACAATTCTTTTACGATATATTTTTTTAGAAAGAGATGTATATTGAAGTATTGAAATCGAAAATCCACCGCGTGACGGTGACAGAGGCCGACCTCGACTATATCGGCAGCATCACCATCGACGAGGCCCTGCTGGAAGCCAGCGGCATCATAGAGAACGAGAAGGTGGAGATTTACAATATCACCAACGGCGAACGCTTCGCCACCTACGCCATCCGCGGCGAACGCGGCAGCGGCGTCATCGGCATCAACGGTGCCGCAGCACACAAGGCAAATGTGGGCGACCTGCTGATCATCGCCGCCTACGCACAGATGGACTTCGAAGAAGCCAAGCAGTGGCACCCCACGGTGATATTCCCGAAAAACAACAAGATATGAGCACTGAGCAGACAGCAGGTGGCAAACAGCGCTGGAAAGACCTCCTGAGGATGGTCATCTTCCTCGGCATCGGTTTCTTCTTCATCTGGTGGTTTCTACTGAAACTCGACGAGGAAGAGAAAACTGCGATATGGCAGTCGATGAAGGATGCCGACTACCTGTGGGTGGCACTGGCCATGGCCTGCAGCCTGCTGAGCCATCTGGTACGCGCCCTGCGGTGGCGCCTGCTCTACAAGCCTCTGAACCTCAACCCGTCACTGAACCACACCTTCGGCTCGGTGGTGGTGGCATACCTGGGCAACCTGGCCTTCCCGCGGGCGGGCGAAGTGATGCGCTGCGCCACCCTCCGCACCAGCGAGGGCATCCCCGTGGAGAAGTCGCTGGGGACCGTGGTGACAGAACGTATCATCGACCTGCTGGCGTTCGCAGCCATCGTGCTCCTCGGCATGGTGGTGATGCTCGGCAAGGCCAAGGACTGGCTCTACGACACCCTGTCGGAGAAGTTCAGCACCCTGCCCAGCATGACGCTGATAATCATCGTGCTGGTAGCACTGGCGGTGGCGGCATTCGTGTTCTACAAACTCTTCTGGAAGAAGCTGCTGCACATCGGCATCTTCGCCAAAATCAACGACCTGGTGGTCGGCATGATCGACGGCGTGAAGAGCATCCTCCACATGGGTGCAAAGAACACGGTGCTGTTTGTCGTCTACAGCGTGATGATCTACTCGCTCTACATCCTGGGTGGCCTGATCATCTTCCACGCTTTCGGTGAGACCTCATGGCTCGGCCTCCGCGCAGCCTTCGTGGTGTACCTCTTCGGCTCGGTGGGAATGACCTTCTCGCAGGGCGGCATCGGCGTCTACCCTGCACTGGTGATGATGGGGCTCACCGACATCTACGGCATCAGCAACGCCGTGGGCACAGCCTGCGGATGGATGCTCTGGGGCTCACAGCAGGCGGTGGTGATCGCCGTCGGCGGCGCCTACATGATTTATTTCAGCTTGAAGAAAAAACGTAATAACGTAAAATAGTAATAACTAAAGAATATGGAAAAGACCCGTTGCCTTATCATTGGTTCCGGTCCCGCAGGCTACACCGCGGGCATCTATACCGGTCGCGCCGACCTCAAACCCCTCCTCTACGAGGGCGAGCAGCCCGGCGGCCAGCTGACCATCACCACCGAGATCGAGAATTTCCCCGGCTATCCCGAGGGCATCAGCGGCACCGCCATGATGGAAGACCTGCGCAAGCAGGCCATGCGCTTCGGATGCGACGTGCGCACGGGCTATATCGTGGAGTGCGACTTCAGCCACCGCCCCTTCCACCTGAAGGACGACCACGGCGTGGAGATCGAGGCAGAGACCGTCATCATCGCCACCGGCGCCTGCGCCAAATGGATAGGCCTCGAGAGCGAGAAACGCTTCTACGGCGAGGGCGTGTCGGCCTGCGCCACCTGCGACGGCTACTTCTATAAGAACCAGGAGGTGGCAGTCATCGGCGGCGGCGACACCGCCTGCGAGGAGGCCAACTACCTCTCGACACTCTGCTCGAAGGTCTACCTCGTGCACCGCCGCGACGAGCTGCGCGCCTCAAAGGCCATGCAGCACCGCGTCCTCACCAACCCCAAGATCGAAATGTGCTGGAACAGCCGTCCGGCAGAGATCCTGGGCAGCGACCTCGACGGCGTCACCGGACTCGAGCTCGAGGACACCAAGACGGGCGCCCGCCGCACCCTCGACGTCACGGGGGTCTTCGTGGCTATCGGCCACAAGCCCAACACCGACTTCCTCGGCGGACAGATAGCTCTCGACGAACAAGGCTATATCAAGGTGCAGAACCCGTCGGCAGCGACCAGTGTGCCTGGCGTCTTCGCCGCCGGCGACGTGTGCGACCCTAACTACCGCCAGGCCATCGTGGCCGCCGGCAAAGGATGCGTCGCAGCCATGGATGTGGAAAGATTCCTGCAGGCATGAGGATGAAGGAGATAAGGTGCAAGAAGAGAAGGAGAAAAGGGTCTATTTTATTGTTCCTTTTCATCTTTTTCCTCTCGCCTTTGACCCTACCCGTACAGGCCCAGACACCTTTCGGCATCTCTTCCGAACGCTCGTCGGGCGACATCCCGAAGACCAGCCGTAACATCAGCCGTAGCAACAGGACTAACAACAACAACGCATACAATAACGCCGACAGCGCCTACGTCGACACGTCGGCGACCAAAGGACTGGAATACCATGAGGAGGTACCCGACTCGGTGCTCCGCAGCAAGGTGTTCTTCTTCCTCTATAACACTCATACCGTGAAGATTGACGAGCTGTGGAATCCTACGCTGGATCCCACAGGCGTCCAATTCAGCAACGACCCCATCGACGCCTTCAACGACAACTACTTCCTCGGCAAAGGGTCGCCAGGTCATCAGCACTGGAGCCTCTTCCCCACCCTGGCAAACGGACTCGCCTACCAGCTACAGGACGAAGAGTTCGCGACATACCTGAAGACACCAGCGAATATCCGCTTCTATCAGGTGCTCACCCCCTACACCGTTCTGGCATACAACAACTCGCTGAAGAAGGACTACCTGGTGGAGGTGGCACATACACAGAATATCATCCCCGGATGGAACGTGGCCGCCAACTACCGGCTCATCAACCCCGAAGGGGTGATCTCGGGCACAAATGCCAAGAACCACTACCTCGATGTGACGACGAACTATTTCTCCGACGACGCACGTATGCAGGCGCAGGCGGGATTCATCTGGCAGTCGTTCTCCACGGGCGAGAACGGCGGCCTGTCGGACGACAGATACTTCACCGACAACCTGATGAACAACTTCGCCGGTCTGCCGGTGCGCTACTACAATTCGGGCTCCAACCACCTACGACATAACGCCTTCGGACGCCTCAGCTACAACTTCGTGCGACAGGTGGAGCGTACACGCGAGCGCGACTCACTGGTGGTGAACGACGATATCATCGACACCGTCGTGGTTACTGATACCCTCCGCGTCGGCACACCCCATGTCATCAACGCCGGCGTGCTAGGCCTCGAAGCCGACTACAGCCGCAGGAAACGGTCGGCCTACCTCACCGGCTTCGCCGACTCGGCACTGTGGAACGAGGCCAGCGCTACCCTCTTCTGGACCAACGACGCCTACCTCGACCACCGCTGGCACAACCCGCTGAAGATCACCATCGGCATCACACCGCGGCGCCTCGAGGCCGTCGTGCGGGCCGACACCACAACCTCCCACGACACCCTGACGGCATCCTCGTTCTTCAATCCCTTTGCCAAAGTGGAGCTGCAGCTGGGGAAGGCCACGCTGAGCGCCACAGGCGAGATAGACAACACTCTGAAGGCGCTGAGCTCCCTCATCAAGGAGGCCGACTACCATGCCGCCGCATCATTCCTCGTGCCTTTGGACAGCCTCACCCTCTGGGGCAGACCCCTCACCACCCTCGAAGTCTACGGCGCCATCCAGTCCACACTGCCGTCGGTGCGGATGCTGAACGCCACAGGCTACACCCTCGCACCTATCAAGTCGGAACGCTATGGACTGCGCCTCCGTCACAACAGCGAGAAGGGACTGCTGCGCATGGTGGACCTCAACATCATCGCCTCGCACATGGACCACAACGTGTGGTACGACTCACTGCTGACGGTGCAGACGGGCAGCAAAGACCTGTGGCTCGGCCAGGCAGCGCTGACGCTGCGTATGGCATGGGGTTGGCTGCATGTCGACATGCAGCAGCTGCTGCAATACTCCACCGACGAGGAACAGCTGGCGGTGCCACGCTGGGCCAGCAAGAACTCCGTCTACGCCGACCTGACACTTTTCGGCAAGGCCCTGCGCATGCAGATCGGCGCCGACATACGCTGCTACACACACTTCACCCCCGACGGATACCATCCCGGCACCGGCCTTTTCTACCAGCAGGATGTCGAGACAGGCAACTACTGGTGGGGCGACTTCTTCCTGAACCTACAGGTCAAGCGCGCCTCCATCTATCTGAAAGCAGGGCATCTCAACGCCCTGTGGGAGAGCAACCCACAGTATTTCCTCCTCCCCCACTACCCCGGCCGACAGTTCGGCCTCTACTGGGGTCTCATCTGGCATTTCTTCGATTAAAGCACTTCCGACAGCATACCGGCGGCATCAGCCACCATGTCGGGACAGGGCTTCTTGCCCTGGGCAAGCAGGCGACCACAGACGATGTCGCCCTCTTCCTCGCGGAATTTCTCTATCAGCGACCGCACGTCGGCGTTGTGTCCGGTGAGGCCACAGACCATGGCCATGCCGCTGACACAGCCGCAGACCTCTCGCGTGCCGGCGAGGCCGCGACCGAAGGGAGCGGCCACATCCATGGCGGCCTTCTCGTCGATGGGCAACCGGTCGGCCCAAGCCATCACCACAGCCTGACAACAGTTGCAACCCGCACGGTGCAACCCCCGAGCCCGATCCATACGTTCTTCCTTGGTCATAGCAGAAATTCTTAATTCTTAATTTTTAATTCTTAATTTTTAATTCTTAATTCTTAATTTTTAATTCTTAATTCTTAATTCTTAATTTTTAATTCTTAATTCTTAATTCCTTAAACATTTCCCATATCACGATGGCGCCAGCGCAGCTGACATTAAGCGAGTGCTTGGTGCCAAACTGCGGTATCTCGAGACACCCATCGCACAGCGGCAGCACCCCCTCCTGCACCCCCTCTATCTCATTACCCAAGACGATGGCAATAGGATGCCCCTCAATTGCTAATTCCTCATTCCTCATTCCTCTGCCTGGCTCCAAAGGAGACACGGCCTGCGACCGCAGTGGAGCAAATTCCTCATTCCTCATTCCTAATTTCACACTATCATCCACTTGTTCGACGGCATAAACACGATATCCTCGTTCTTTGAGTTCACGCACACATTCCACGGTGTCCTCGTGGTAGCTCCATGCCACGCTCTCCTCGGCGCCGAGAGCGGTCTTGTGGATCTCGCGGTGCGGCGGCGTGGCGGTGATGCCACAGAGGGCTATATGCTCCACGCGGAAGGCGTCGGAGGTGCGGAAGATAGAACCTATATTATTGAGCGAGCGCACATTGTCGAGCACCACCGTCAGCGGTAGCTTCTCGCTGGCGCGAAACTCCTCCACCGTCAGGCGCCCCATCTCCTCTGTCGTCAGCTTGTGTGTCATTCTATCATATTACAATCCATTCCTCATTCCTCATTCCTAATTCCTCACTCATAATTCATAAATCATAAATCATAATTCCTCATTCCTCATTCATCATTCATCACTCATCACTCATCATTCATCACTCCTCATTCCTCATTCATCATTCATCATTCATCACTCCTCATCATCCTACGCTGCCTTCGAGTGATATACTGAGCAGTTTCTGCGCCTCCACGGCGAACTCCATCGGCAGCTTCTTCAGAACGTCCTTGGCGTAGCCGTTGACGATGAGGCCCACGGCACTCTCGGGCGTGATGCCACGCTGCTGGCAGTAGAAGAGCTGGTCCTCGCTGATCTTGCTCGTCGTGGCCTCATGCTCCAGGATGGCCGTGTGGTTGTCGGCCTTGATGTAAGGCCAGGTATGGGCACCACACTGGTCGCCCAGCAGCAGGCTGTCGCACTGCGAGTAGTTGCGGGCGTTGTCGGCCCCACGGCCTATCTGCACCAGACCGCGGTAGCTGTTGTGGCTCTTGCCGGCCGAGATACCCTTGCTCATGATGGTCGAGCGCGTGTTCTTGCCCACATGTATCATCTTGGTGCCGGTGTCGGCCTGCTGGTAGTTGTTGGTGACGGCCACAGAGTAGAACTCCGCCGTGGAGTCGTCACCCTGCAGGATGCAGCTGGGGTACTTCCACGTCACGGCACTGCCCGTCTCCACCTGTGTCCAGCTGAGCTTCGAGTGCGAGCCCTTGCAGATACCGCGCTTGGTGACGAAGTTGTAGATGCCACCCTTGCCCTCCTTGTCGCCGGGGTACCAGTTCTGCACGGTGCTGTACTTCACCTCGGCATCTTTCATGACGACGATCTCCACGATGGCGGCATGCAGCTGGTTCTCGTCACGCTGCGGAGCCGTGCAGCCTTCCATATAGCTCACGTAGGCACCCTCGTCGGCCACGATGAGCGTGCGCTCAAACTGGCCCGTGCCCTTGGCGTTGATGCGGAAATAGGAGGAGAGCTCCATCGGGCAGCGCACCCCCTTGGGGATGTAGCAGAACGAGCCGTCGCTGAAGACAGCGCTGTTCAGGGCGGCGAAGAAGTTGTCGGCCGACGGCACCACGCTGCCCAGGTATTTTTTTACTAGGTCGGGGTGCTTCTGCACGGCCTCACTGATGGGCATGAAGATGATGCCCTTCTCTTCGAGGGCTTTCTGGCTGGTGGTCTTCACGCTGACGGAGTCCATGATGGCGTCGTATGCCACGCCAGCGAGGGCTTCTCTCTCACGCAGCGGGATACCCAACTTGTCGAAAGTCGCCAGCAGCTCGGGGTCCACCTCGTCCATGCTTTTCTTCTTCTCCTGCTTCGGGGCGGCGAAATAGATGATGTCCTGGTAGTTTGGGGTCTCGTATTCTAGGTGTGCCCAGTCGGGCTCCTTCATCTTCTGCCAGCGGCGGAAGGCCTCGAGGCGGAACTCCAGCAGCCACTCCGGTTCGTTCTTTTTCTTCGAAATCAATCGTACAACCTCCTCGTCGAGACCCTTGCGGATGGTCTCGGTGTCGATATCCGTGGTGAAACCCCACTTGTATTCCTCGTTGGTAACTTCTTGAATAATATCTTTTTCGTTGTCTTCCATGACAATAAAATACCTATTTTAAGAGTGCAAAGATACGAAAAAAGTCCGACATACCGTCGGACTTTTTTCATCTCATATCATTCTTCAATTTACGATTAATCCACACCACATAAGGGATGCAGAGCAGGAAGGTCATCGCGTCGGCTATACCCTGGGCCATCTGGACGCCCGTCATGCCGAGCCACATGGGCAACAGCAGCAGCGCCGGAAGGAAGAAGAGTCCATTCCTGCAGACACTCAGCAGCGTGGCAGGACCCGTCATGCGGATGTTCTGGAAGAGCATGCCCGTAGTGGTGAACAACGCCACCAACGGGAAGGCGGCACACTGCCACCTCAGCGTCACGGCGCCAATTTCTATCAACACCGGGTCCTCGGCACGGAACAACGCAACTATCTGAGGCGCAAAGATCAAACCCACCAACGAGATAACAAGCAGGAAGGCGGTACCCACACAACTGGCAAAGAGCCACGACTCCCGCACCCTACCATAGAGTTTGGCTCCATAGTTGTAGCCACACACAGGCTGGAAGCCCTGCGAGAAGCCGAGCACCACGCTGAAGGCGAACATCATGATACGGGTCACCACGGCGAAGGCCGCCACGGCACTGGCCTCCTGGCCAGGGGCGGCATAAAGGGCGGCACAATAGTTCAGCGAGACGGCGGCGGCACAGTTGAAGACCTGACGGAACAACGACGGCAGACCGCCACGGAATATCTCATAATAGACCTTCCAGCTGGGCTTGAAGTCGCGAAATCTAATATGTACGCTTTCAGGTCGGAAGGTTCCATACAACAGCAGGCCCCAGGCGAAGACCTGACTGATGGCAGTGGCCAGCGAGGCACCGCTGACACCCATATCGAAGGTGAATATGAGCAGCGGGTCAAGGGCGATATTCAGGATGGCACCACTGACGATACCCACCATGCCGAAACGGGCGTTGCCCTGCAGGCGCAGCTGGTTGTTGAGCGTCAGCGCCGACATCATAAAGGGCGTAGCCACAACGATATAGCGCAAGTAGTCGTTGGCGTATGGCACCACAGCATCGGGAGCACCGAGCAGCCGGCTCAGCCAGCTGAGGTTGGGCAGACAGCACAGCGCCGCCACCGTGCCCAGCAGGAAGGGGGTGATGAAGCCTACCGTGGCCATCACGCTGGCCGACGATACATTCTTGGCACCTAACGCCCTGGAGATATGATTGCCGCTGCCGTGGCCGAAAAAGAAGCCCAGCGCCTGGATGAAGGTCATATAGGCGAACGAGATGCCGATGCCCGCCGTACCCTCGGTGCTCAGCCGCCCGATGAAGGCAGCATCGACAACATTATAGAGGGCGGTGGTGACCATCGCAATGATGGTCGGCACCGCCATCTGACAAACCAGCCGCTTCACCGGCCGCTGCGTCATCTCGTTGTAGCGCTGCTCCAATTCCTCATTCATCATTCCTCATTCCTCATTCATCATTCATCATTCATCATTCCTCATTTCTCACTAAACACTAAACACTAAACACTAAACACTCATCACTCATCACTCCTCACTAAACACTGAACACTAACCACTAAACACTAAACACTAAACACTAAACACTAAACACTCATAATTCCTCATTCATCATTTCCTAATAATTTCCGTTTCTCCGTTCGAGTTAAGCAGCTTGGCGCGTACTGTATTAGAGTTTCCGTCTCTCACATAGTCCACCTCGACCTCGTCGCCGGGGGTGAACAACCCCAGCTCCTCCATCATCTCGGCAAAGGTGTTCACCTCCCTGCCGGCGACACGGATGATGATGTCGCCCTGACGGATGCCGGCACGGTCGGCGGCACAGTCGCGGATGACCTTGGCGACATACAGTCCCTTGGTGTCGCGGGCACCCGTCTGACGCGCCACAGAGGCATCAACCTCAGTAACTTGCACTCCCAGGTAGCCACGCTGCACATAGCCGTAGCGCTGCAGGTCGCCAGCGACCTTGAGGGCGATATTGCTCGGGATGGCGAAGGAATAGCCGATATAATTACCGCTGTTCCCCGAAGCTATGGCGGTGACAATGCCGATAAGTTCGGCCCTGGAGTTCACCAAAGCACCTCCACTATTGCCTGAATTGACGGCTGCATCTGTCTGAAGGAACGACTCCAACGGAGTCTCGTTGGAACGCGGATTGTCGATGATATGCATGTTGCGGGCCTTGGCGCTGATGATACCCGAGGTGACCGTAGAGGTGAGGTTGAAGGGATTACCGATGGCTAGCACCGGCTCGCCAACCTTCACATTGTCGCTGTTACCGAAGGGAATATACGTCAGATCTTCAGCCTCCACTTTAATCACCGCCAGGTCGGTGGCGGGGTCGTTGCCGACGAGTCGGGCGGGCAACTCGCGGCGGTCGTTGAGGGTCACGGTGATGCGCTCGGCATCCTGCACCACATGGTTGTTGGTGAGGATATAGCCGTCGGAGGTCACGATGACGCCCGACCCATAGGCGTTATACACCTGACGCTGGACACCCTGCTGGATGATGAAGCCGAAGAACGACTGGTAGAGGGGCGTCAGCTGCGTCATCTCGGTCTTGATATGCACCACACCGTCGATGGTGGCCGCCGCCACATCGGTGAAGTCGGCCACCCTCACCAAAGGCGAGGTCTGTGTGGCGAGCGACGGACGGCGTTCCTCACCGGCGTCGCCGGACTGTGCATTGCACGACTGCATCGCCACGGCCATGAACAAGGCCGTCAGATAGGCTATCTTTTTCATCTTTTGTCTGTTTTATCTACATTTCAAAAACACTAAAAGGCCATTTTTATTGCCCCAAAAAGGCAAAAAAAATGGTCTCACGCAACTGCCACCAAATCAGTACCATCTCCCTACCAACTCCTACCCAACACCGTACCAACTCCTACCATGGTAGGAGATGATAGGGTGTTGGTAGGGTCATGAGAGGGTGAAAATAGGTACTAGGGGGCAATAAAACTGCCGGTTGGCCGTTTTAGAAGACATGACGAAAGGACGTTTGATACTGTTCCCCGTACCCATCGGGGCGGAAGAGATAGGGATGTCGCTACCGGCGGCGAACCAAGAGCTGCTGGCTTCCTGCCACACCTTCATCGTCGAAGAGCTGCGCACGGCACGCCGCTTCCTCAAGAAGGCGGGCTATCCCTACCCTATCGGGGATTGCGACCGAAGAGGAGCAAACCCTGAAAAAGGGGATTGCGACCGAAGAGGAGCAAACCCTGAAAAAGACACTGTGTTTCTGGAACTTAACGAGCACACCACACACGAGGAGATAGGTCACCACCTGGATGCCATCGAGCGCGGCGAGAATATCGGCCTGCTCTCCGAGGCTGGGCTGCCCTGCGTGGCCGACCCGGGGGCGATGATCACCCGCGTGGCACAACGGCGCGGCATCGAGGTGGTGCCACTCGTGGGCCCTTCGTCGCTGATGCTGGCACTGATGGCCTCGGGATTCAATGGCCAGAACTTCGCCTTCAATGGCTACCTGCCCGTGGACAAGAGCAAACGCGCCGCCGCCATCCGCCACCTCGAGGAACGCCTCCACCGCGAACACCAGACGCAGCTTTTCATCGAGGCGCCCTACCGTAACAACCAGATGCTGGAAGCATTGGCATCGACGTTGAGTCCACAGACGATGGTGTGCGTGGCCTGCGACCTGACGATGCCGACACAGTATATTCGCACCCTCTCCGCCGCCAAATGGCAGAAAGAGCGCGAAAAGCTAAACCTCCACAAAAGAAACACCGTCTTCCTGATAGGAGAATAGCCTCGAAGAGGCTAACCCTCAGTAACCCCGCACAAGCCCCACAGGGCGCAGTGTGGGGATTACGCCAGACGCACTCTACACCAGCGTGCCAGCGGCACGCGCCCTCAGTAACCCCGCACGCAGTGTGGGGACAGCACAAGCCCCTCAGGGCGCAGTGTGGGGTATAGCGACAGACACACTCTACACCAGCGTGCCAGCGGCACGCGCTCTCAGTAACCCCGCACGCAGTGTGGGGTTTCCGCACGCAGTGTGGGGTCTCCGCACGACACACATCATCCTGCAGCGTGCCAGCGGCACGCGCCCTCAGTAACCCCGCTCAAGCCCCTCAGGGCGCAGTGTGGGGATTACGCCAGACACACTATACACCAGCGTGCCAGCGGCACGCGCCCTCAGTAACCCCGCACGCAGTGTGGGGTGCCCGCACGACACACATCATCCCGCAGCGTGCCAGCGGCACGCGCTCTCGATAGCCCCGCACGCAGTGTGGGGTTTCCGCACGCAGTGTGGGGACAGCACGAGACCGACACCATGTCAGCGTGCCAGCGGCACGCGCTCTCGATAGCCCCGCACGCAGTGTGGGGTTTCCGCACGCAGTGTGGGGTTTGGGGGTCTCCGCACGACACACATCATCCCGCAGCGTGCCAGCGGCACGCGCTCTCAAGACTAATCCTTTAGGAAATACTCCTCTCGTATCACCACACCATTCTCTTCCAAGAACTCCCGATACTCCTCCTGAAACGTCACCCTCTTATGGTGCTCTTTCTGCCCTTTGATATAGTTCACTATCATATCTTTTTCACGCACACCATACGAGATGGCAGCATACTCGTGCCCCCATCCGTTCCAGTAAGGAAACGAAGAACTCTCACGTAACCACTTGCTAGTAAATGTCTTCACTGCTTGCACATATTGTGCTACCGAAAGCGTGGCGGGCAGAGATACAAGGATATGCACATGGTCGGGCATGCCTCCGATACGATATATCTTGGCCTTCAGATTCTCCGACTGGCTGAGGATAACACCATACAACTCTCGCTCATGCTCGACGTTAATAGTTTTCTCGCTCCTGTATGTACGAAAGACGATATGATATATTGACTGAACGTAACTCATAGCTTATATCTGTAGTGAGAACGCGTGCCTCCGGCACGCATACACAGTTATCATCGTTGTTTACCTCACACTTCGTGCTCTCCCCCACACTTCGTGCGGGGTTACTGAAAGCATGCCTCTCCGAGGCATTAAGCACATACGTCCAGTACCCCTGCATATGTCGAACCGAAGGTACGTGTTCTTAATAACCCCGCACAAGCCCGTCAGGGCGCAGTGTGGGGTTATGGATGGCAGCTGGCTTTCTCAAATCATTTTGAGAAAGCCCACTTGGATGGCAGCTGGCTTTCTCAAATCATTTTGAGAAAGCCCACTTGGATGGCAGCTGGCTTTCTCAAATCATCTTGAGAAAGCCCACTTCCTTCTCCGTCAGTTCTCTCCAGCGGCCGCGGGGGAGGTCTTTCTTGGTGAGGCCGGCGAAGGTGGTGCGGTCGAGCTTGTGGACTTCGTAGCCGAGGGCTTCGAAGAGGCGGCGCACGATGCGGTTGCGGCCGCTGTGGAGCTCGACACCCACGATGCGCTTGTCGATGGTCTTGCCGACGGCGGCATACTGTATGTCGTCGACATGCATGGGGCCGTCCTCCAACTCGATACCCTCGAGGAGCTTCTTCATATCCTCCTTGGTGACGGGCTTGTTGAGCTCCACCTGATAGATCTTGTAGACCTGCGTGGAGGGGTGCGTCAGCTTCTTGGCCAGCTCGCCATCGTTGGTGAAGAGCAGCAGACCTGTGGTGGCGCGGTCGAGACGACCGACGGGATAGATGCGCTCGGCGCAGCAGCCGTCCATGAGCATCATCACCGTGCGACGCTCCTGCGGGTCGTCGGTGGTGGTGATGAAGCCCTTGGGCTTGTTGAGGAGGAAGTAACGCAGACGCTCACTGCGGAGCTTCTCGCCGCCGTAGGACACCTCGTCGCCAGGCATCACCTGGTAGCCCATCTCCGTGACCACCTTGCCGTTGACCTTCACGCTGCCGGCAGCGATGAGCTCGTCGGCCTCGCGACGCGAGCAGATGCCCGCATGGGCGATATACTTATTGAGACGCATAGCTCCTTCGGGATGCGGCTCCTTAGGTTTCTGCGGCGCGGCACTTTTCTTTCTCCCCACTGCGCGGAAATCCATAGATCCACTCCTTCTGGTTTTGTAAGATTTATGGATCTCGCCAGAGGCGGGAGATTTAGTCCTATTGTTCTCCTTGTTCAGTCTGTTGTCTTTCTTCTGTATCATAATAAAATATTTTTCACTAACCACTCATCACTAACCACTCATCATTCCTCACTCATCACTCATCACTCCTCACTCCTCACTCCCTGCTCCCCGCTCCCAGCTAATAATTTTAGTTTTTACTTTTTACCTTTTACTTTTTCCTTCCTTCCACTCCTCCAGCTCCTTCATCGCGCGGTAATGTCCGCCGAAGTGCATGACATAGGGCCAGGTATACTCTTTCTCCTGGTATTTCAGGAACTTCTCCACCTCGCGAACGAGGAGCAGGATGACGCCGAGCTTGTTCTTGTAGAGCCACTTGAGCGATTCGACATCATGGCGGCAGGCCAGCGCGAAGCGCAGGTTGACGGGCGTGAGGCCGTTGCGCACCCAGACGATGGCTTTCTCGTCGCCGTCGCAGGCGTTGCTGAGGATGGCGAGCCACGCGTAGTCGTGCTTGAAGAGCCACACCATGGCGTCGTCGTCGCCACGGATGGCGTTGCTGAAGGCCGCCAGCTCGGGGTAGCCGCCATTTACGAGGAGCTTGAAGAAGTCGATGCGGCCACTGACACTCTTGACGAGTGCCAGCAGTATCTTGACATCGTATTGCTCCAAGCCTTTCATCTCATTATATAACGCAAAGGCTGCGCGATTATTGCGCCACAAAACGAAAAAAGGCAGCGCAGGGTCTCCCCTGCGCTGCCTTTACGTTGTCATCGTCCCCAACGAAACGGGGGAAGATATGTTACCACCTTCTTATTCAGCGCTGCTGATGAAGGGATACTTATAGTCGTAGGCGGGATCGAAGGTCTCCTTGACGGCCTGCGGCGACGTCCAGCGGATGAGGTTGAGGTAGGATCCGGCCTTGTCGTTGGTGCCGCTGGCGCGGGCACCGCCGAAGGGCTGCTGACCCACGACGGCACCGGTGGGCTTGTCGTTGAAGTAGATATTGCCGGCGGCATTCTTCAGCAGGTCGTAGCCGGCACGGAGAGCCTTGCGGTCGCTGGAGAAGATGGCACCCGTGAGGGCGTAGGGCGACGTGGCGTCGCAGAGCTGGCAGGTCTTCTCGTAGTCCTTGTCGTCATAGACATAGATGGTGATGATGGGTCCAAAGATCTCCTCGCACATCGACTTATAGTCGGGTTTCTTGGCCAGGATGACGGTGGGCTCGACGAACCAGCCTTTCTTCTTGTCGCACTTGCCACCGAAGATCACCTCGGCATCTTTGCTCTTCTTGGCATGGTCGATATAGTTCTTGCAGTTGTCGAAGGAGGCCTCGTCGATGACGGCGTTGACGAAGGCGCTGAAGTCGCGCACGTCACCCATCTTGATTTCCTTGAGCATCTTGCCGATAATCTTCTCAGCCTTGGGCCACAGGCTCTTGGGCACATAGGCACGGCTGGCGGCGGAGCATTTCTGTCCCTGGAACTCGAAGGCGCCACGGACGATGGCGGTAGCCACCTGGTCGGGGTCGGCGCTCTTGTGGACCATGATGAAGTCCTTGCCGCCGGTCTCGCCGACGATCTTGGGATAGCTCTTGTATTTGTCGATATTCTTGCCAATCTCTTTCCAGAAGCCCTTGAAGGTGGCGGTGGAGCCCGTGAAGTGGACACCCGCGAGGTTCTCGTCGGCGAAGGCTACCTTGCCGATGAGGGCGCCACTGCCGGGGAGGAAGTTGACGACGCCGTCAGGCAGGCCTGCTTCCTTGTAGATCTTCATGAGGAGGTAGTTAGAGAGCATGGCGGTGGTGCTGGGCTTCCAAATACAGACGTTACCCATGAGCACGGGACTCAGGCAGAGGTTGCTGGCGATGGAGGTGAAGTTGAAGGGGGTGATGGCAAAGACGAAGCCTTCCATGGGACGGTAGGTCACATAGTTGAGGGTGCCTTTGTCGGAGCAGGGCTGGTCGCTATAAATCTGGGAGGCATAGTGGGCGTTGTAGCGCAGGAAGTCGCAGAGCTCGCAGGCGCTGTCGATCTCGGCCTGCATGGTGGTCTTGCCCTGGCCGAGCATAGTGGCGGCATTGATGAGGTAGCGGTACTTGCCGCTGATGAGGGTGGCGATCTTCAGCATGACGCTGGCACGGTCGATCCAGGGGGTCTCGGCCCATTCCTTCTGGGCCTTCATGGCGGCGGCGATGGCGGCTTTGACCTCGTTCTCACCGACCTTGTGGTAGCGGGCCAGCACATGGTGGTTTTCCGTGGGCATCACGATCTCGCCCATATTCTTGGTCTTGACTTCCTTGCCACCGATGATGGCAGGAATCTCGGTCACTTTCTTGTAGAGCTCGTCAAGGGCTTTGCGGATTTCTTTACGCTCGGGGCTGCCGGGGGCATAGCCTTTCACGGGCTCGTTCTCAGGTTTCGGAAAAACAAAGATGCTGTTGTTCATGTTTGTGTGTTTTTAATGGGTTGAATTTGGGTGCAAATTTACGAAGTTTTTCTGAAAGTACAAAAAAAAGTTTCTAACGGGCATAAAAAAAAGGGGCCTTGCGGTCCCTTACGGTTGGATGTGGCAATGAATGCTCACTTCTTCTTGTTCTTGTGTTTTTTGTGCTCCTTGGAGGCTTGCCTGAACTGCTGGCGCTGCTCTTTGGTAAGCACCTCGTCGATGCGCACCTTAGTGTTGTACATCTCGCGCGAGATCTCGACCTGCAGCTTGGCCTCGCGGTCGAAGAGCGGGTAGAGCTTCTTGCTCTGGTTGCCGTCGCGGTCCATGTAGAGGGCGATGCTGTCGCGCACGGCCTGCTGCTGACGGCGCAGCTTGTCGACACGCTGGCGCGAGGCCTCCATGAGGGTCTCCAGCTTCTCCTTCTGGGCGTCGGAGAGGTTGCTGACAATCTTCGTGATGTCGGGATGACGACCCTGGCGGTCGTGCGGTCCGCCATGCCGCGGATTCTGGGCATAGGACAGCGTGCATTGGAAGGCGAAGAGCGACACTAAGGCAAGGAGAACAATTCTTTTCATATAGGTTGAGGTGTTTTAATCATTATAATAGGTATCCTCGTCATAAAGGTATTCGACGGGGTTGACTGCCGACTCGACGGAGGAGTAATAGCTGTAGTCGGAGACATAGGCCATGGTGGTGCCTATCTGCTCCTCGTCGTAGGAGTGCGAGCGGAAGAGCGTGATATTGATGACGAGGAGCGCGATGACAGCTGCCGCCGAGGAGATGGCCAGACGCGGCCACAAGGGACGGACAGTACGCGAAGCCGTCGGCACACCCATCCGGCGCACCTGCGCCATCACGGGCTCGACGACATCCACCTGCCGCGGACACCGCTCCTGCGCTAACACTTTCAGTTGTTCGTCAATATTCATAATAGTTTATAGATAATAGATTATAGTTTATAGATAATAGATAATAGTTTATAGATAATAGATTATAGAAAGTGGTTTTTATCTTTTACTTTTTACTTTTTACCTTTTACTTTTTACTTTTTACCTTTTACCTTTTACCTTTTACTTTTTAGTTTTTACCTTTTACTTTCCCCATTCCTCACTCCTCACTCATCACTCATAAATCATAAGTCATAAATCATAATTCCTAATTCCTCATTCCTTTAGCGAGGTTCTTCTTCGCCCGGAAGATGAGCGACTCCACCTTGGCGAGGCTGCACTGCATCACCTCCGCTATCTCGTTGTAGGAGAAGTCCTCGAAGGTGTAGAGCACCAGCGCGGTGCGCTGCTCGTCCTTGAGGCGCCCGATGGCGGTGCGCAAGGCGGCCATCTGCTCGTTGTGGATGATCTGCTGCTCGGCATTGCGGTCACCCGAGACCTGCTCGGGAGGCGTCTCCCACTCGTCGCTGCTGACAAAACGCTTGCTTTTGTTCATCATCTTGCAGACGACGTTGACGGTGATACGGTATATGAAAGAACTCAGCTTCGAGTCGAAACGGAAGCGCGGCAGAGCGGTGTAGAGCTCGACGAAGACCTGTTGTGTGACCTCTTCTATCTCGAGGCGCGTGCCACAGAGCTTATAGGTCAGGTTGGCCACAATCTGCTGGTAGCGACGCACTATCTCGGCATACTGTTCGGTATCGCCAGCGAGGATTCTCTCGACTATCTCTTTGTCTTCCACGTCTCGATTCGTTATTAGGTACTAGATGGTTTTGATTTATTGCAACATATTTCGGAAAAATATGTTTTTTTTCGGATTTTTCTTTTTAACGCACTATTTAAAGACAAGAAAAACAAGAAAGAACAATAAGATTCTTGTTGACATTTAGTTATTTATAGTTGTTTTTCTTGTCCTTTCTTGTCTTTTAAAACAACCCAAACAACTCTCTTTTTGTTGTTTATCGTTGTTCCTGTTGTTTTTTGATTATTTGTTTTTCTTGTCCCTTCTTGTCTTTTAAAACAACCCAAACAACCCAAACAACCCTATTTTTGATATTTATTGTTGTTTATAGTTGTTCATGTTGTTTTTTTATTAGTTGTTTTTCTTGTCCTTTCTTGTCTTTTAAAACAACCCAAACAACCCAAACAACTCTCTTTTTGTTGTTTATCGTTGTTACTGTTGTTTTTTGATTATTTGTTTTTCTTGTCCTTTCTTGTCTTTTAAAACAACCCAAACAACCCAAACAACTCTCTTTTTGTTGTTTATCGTTGTTCCTGTTGTTTTTTGATTATTTGTTTTTCTTGTCCTTTCTTGTCTTTTAAAACAACCCAAACAACCTAAACAACCCTATTTTTGTTGTTTGTCGTTGTTCCTGTTGTTTTTTGATTATTTGTTTTTCTTGTCCTTTCTTGTCTTTTAAAACAACCCAAACAACCCAAACAACTCTCTTTTTGTTGTTTATCGTTGTTCCTGTTGTTTTTTTGATTATTTGTTTTTCTTGTCCTTTCTTGTCTTTTAAAACAACCAAAACAACCCAAACAACTCTCTTTTTGTTGTTTATCGTTGTTCCTGTTGTTTTTTGATTATTTGTTTTTCTTGTCCTTTCTTGTCTTTTATTCAGAAAGGGGTTGTCTTCATTCGTCGTCCTTGAAGCGTTCCAATTCGCGGCGGTCACGTTTAGTGGGACGGCCAATGCCGCGGTCGCGTTTCTCGAAGGCATACTGGCGAGCCATCTGTATGCGCTCGTATTCCTCCGCAGGGGTGCGGTCAATCATGAAGCCCTGCACCAGAGGTGCACCGACGCGGTTGGGCGGGAGGGCGAGGACCTCTATCTCTTTGTGCAGCTGGTCGATGTTGAGACTATAACGCTCACCCTCTCTCACGTCGTGCGAGGGTTTGAGGGTGCGGCCGTCGGAAGTCATGGTCACCTTGCCACACTGACAGGCGTCAGCGGCCAAAGAACGTGTCTTGTAAAGACGCACCGCCCAAAGATATTTGTCAAGTCTCATATTATAAGTATCTGAGTTACTATGTATCTAAGTATCTGAGTAATTAATAGACTTTTAGACTTTTTGCCTTTTAATCTTTTAATCTTTTAGTCTTTTAATCTTTTAGTCTTTTAATCTTTTAATCTTTTAAACTTTTAATCTTTTAATCTTTTAATCTTTTAATCTTTTAAACTTTTAATCTTTTAAACTTTTAATCTTTTAAACTTTTAATCTTTTAAACTTTTAATCTTTTAATCTTTTAATCTTTTAATCTTTTAAACTTTTAATCTTTTAAACTTTTAATCTTTTGGTCTTTTCGACTTTTAGTCTCTCTGCCACTCTATATCTTAAATATATAAGTAATGGTGCCGATCTGCTGCTCGGGGGCGTCGGCAGAGGCGTTGAAACGGGCACGCTTGGCGGCGTTCTTGGCCTGCTCCACCATGGGGCCTGCCGAGATGGTAGAGCCCTGAGCAGGGGCGTCCACACGGGTCACACGGCCCTGCTGATCCACCCATATCTTCACCACGATCTTGCCCTGCTGGTTGGAGTTGTACTCGGGCTTGGGGAGCGCCACGGCCGACCGGCCGTTCAGGTTAAAGCTACCGCTGCCGTTGCCGCCACCGTTGCCACTGTAGTTGTGTGAGTTGGGATTCCCGTTGGGGTCACCCTGGGTGCCGCTGCCTTGGGTGTTGCCCTTGCCGCCATCACCCGTCTGCTGGTTGCGCTTGCCAGGGAAGAGAGCATTGGTGTTGATCTTGGGCTCATCAGGTTTCACCTCCTGACGGGGTTCGGCAGGCTGCGTCACGGGAGTGGGGTTGCTGACCACCGGAGCGGTCTGCTGGGTGGTCTGGGTGACGATATGCTCGGGGGGAGTACTGTTGGACGGACGCGAGATCTGCTGCGTCGACGGCGCGGGGTTGTCGCCGAGGCCCTGCTCCTGATTGCCAAGGCTCACCTCGAAGCCCTCGGGCGGGTCCTTGGGAGGGTTCTTCTGCTCGTACTCCTCGGGGTCGAAGGTATAGGCGAAGGATGTCAGCAACAGCACGACGAGACCCATAAAGGCCGCCGTGATGATTCCCGATTTGACTTTCGTTGACATGATTACGACTGTTTGGTGGCCAGGGTGACTTTATGTTTGTGGTTCTCGTTGTCGGCGCGGTTGATCTGTTCCACGGCGTCGAGGGTGTATACCACCTCTTCGACAGGGAGACTCTTGTCGGCACGCACCACCACGGCGGCGTCGGGGGCGCTGCCCTCGAGGGCCTTCAGCAGCTCGTCCTGCAATGCCTCACGGGCGATGGGCTCCTTGCCCATGTAGTAGGCCGCGACCTCGTTCTCATAGGTGATATACAAGGTCAGGTCCTGCTTCACACGCGTGTCGCTGCTGCTCTCGGGCAGATTCAGCGGGATGGCGTTGGGACTGATGAGCGTGGAGGTGATCATGAAGAAGATGAGCAACAAGAAGACCAGGTCGCTCATGCTCGACGACGACGTCTCGATGCGTATTTTGTTTTGTAGATTAATCATTTCGATTGTGTTATTGTGTTATTGCGTTATTGTGTAAGTGGCGTGCGAAAACATTCACTAACGCATTCACACATTTACGCATTTACGCATTCCAAATCAAGCGGGCTCATGCAGCAGGTCCATGAATTCGTTGGCACGCACCTCGAGGTCGAAGACCACCTTGTTGATGCGGGAGACGAGGAGGTTGTAGAGGAAGTAGCAGATGATGCCGACGATGAGGCCACCTACGGTGGTGACCATGGCGGTGGAGATACCGCCCGAGAGGGTGGCGATGCTGATGTCGGTGCCGGCATTCTTCATGTCCTGGAAGGCGGTGATCATGCCGGTGACGGTGCCGAGGAATCCGAGCATGGGACCCAGGGAGGCCACGGTGGCCACGAGGGAGACACGCTTCTCGAGGTTGGCCACCTCGAGCTTACCTTCGCCCTCGATGGCAGCCTGGATGTCGGGCAGCGGACGGCCGAGGCGCGAGAAGCCCTTGTCAATCATGCGGCCCAGGGGCGAGGCAGTCTGCTTGGCCAGCGAACGGGCCTCGTCGATATTGCCCTCGTGGACATACTGACGGATGTTGTCCATGAAGACATTGTCATCTTCGCCCTTCAGGGCGGTACTCAGGGTGAGGAAGCGCTCGACGAAGATGTAAACAGCCAACACCAGGAGGAGTGCCAGCACAATCATAATCCAGCCACCGCTGACAGCCATATCCCAGAGGCTCTGCGATTGGGGCTCAGCCGTTAAAAGAATGAAAAGAGGGTTTGTCATGTGTCTTGTGTTTTTGTGTTATTTGCTTATTGTAACGTGTTATTTGCTTTTTTATTGTGTCTCCTAGAGTTTCCTAGTCCCCTCCTAGGATTGCCTAGAATAGCCTAGGATACCTTTTCCTAGTTCCCCCCCCCTAGGATTGCCTAGAATAGCCTAGGCTAGCCTAGCAAGGCCTAGAATCACCTAGAACCGTAGCGTTTTGCTTATTGTAACGTGTTATTTGCTTTTTTATTGTGTCTCCTAGAGTTTCCTAGTCCCCCCCCTAGGATTGCCTAGAATAGTCTAGGATATCCTAGAATCACCTAGAATCACCTAGAACCGTAGCGTCTTGCTTATTGTAACGTGTTATTTGCTTTTTTATTGTGTCTCCTAGAGTTTCCTAGCCCCCCCCTAGGATTGCCTAGAATAGCCTAGGATATCCTTTTCCTAGTCCCCCCCTAGGATTGCCTAGAATAGCCTAGGCTAGCCTAGCAAGGCCTAGAATCACCTAGAACCGTAGCGTCTTGCTTATTGTAACGTGTTATTTGCTTTTTTATTGTGTCTCCTAGAGTTTCCTAGTGCCCCCCCTGGGGTTGGGTGGGGGGGCGGGGGT
>Ga0326514_10000011_pt1 | contig 143542 bp, 175 predicted proteins | sample 3_2548_0518_D_FD_203653 | JGI IMG/M metagenome (GOLD analysis project Ga0326514, IMG submission 203653) | Bovine rumen microbial communities from UC Davis, California, United States - 3_2548_0518 | ecosystem: Host-associated > Mammals > Digestive system > Stomach > Rumen | place: USA... | reverse complement strand
CTCGATAAAATTTTTTTACGTATAATTTGTCATGACTAGTTTTTTATGTTATTTTTCCGTTTAAATCTACTTGGTTTTTATGCTATTTTTAAGGTTGAAATGATAAGCCCGCGACAATTTTTTCCTAAAATTTTTAGCTTCTATTGGATGAAAAAATTTTTAAAATTCTGGGGGCAAAATTGAATAATCAGCTTAAGCTAATTTCTATATAATATAGCGTTGGTGAAAGCTGATAAAGGGTGTTCCACTTCTATTAGAAGCGCTTGGAACAAAGTAGGGAAAGTATTGCAAACGAGTACCGAGTAGGCGATCATCAAAGTGGATATGTATATGATAAGAGACGTTTAGATTAAGATGCGGTATTGTGTTGTCGACTCCAACATGATACAAATATGAGAAATAAAAATTTTAACTATTAATACTTTTATATTTGTCGATCGTAGGTTATTTTTATGCCTGCTCAATATTCTAAATTAGAATATTAATGACATTAAATATTCTTTTCTAGAATATTATTTTTATTGAAATTATTAAAATTTTACTTGACAGTCTAAAAAAAATATAGTATAATATATATAGATTGAGAGGGAGGAACCCAATAGTAAAGGAGTTACAAATGAAACCACCTCGCGATTACTATTATTTCACTGGCGAAACTCTTGATGGAGATTTAATTAGTTTTGAATCAATGGAACCCATTACAGAGGAATTCGCTAAATGGAAAGCCTATGATGCTATTAGACCTTATGGTGGTCATATAGATGCATTTTATGCTGAGACTGATGATTTTGCGTTTGATGTGGAGGTTTAACTATGGCTCGTCATTTTGTTTATCGTGATGGATCTAGCGTTCAGAGTGTTCTCTTTTACGGAGTGCCGCAGGTTGGACAAATTTTCTCTTCTCTTGGACGTATATACGAGATTGTAGAAGTGCGGCCTTCCCTTGACATGTTGATCGTACAGGAAGTATAACGTTTTATAGGCGGGATTGGCGGAATTGGCAGACGCCCTGCACTCAAAATGCAGTGCTTGATAGCGTGTGAGTTCGAATCTCACATCCCGCAGGCAACTATAGTACTGACCTTCACGTGGTGTTGCTGATTTAGACTAACAAGTACTAAAATATGAAACCTTAGCTTAATTGGTTAAAGTGTGAACTTTTAATTCACAGGTTCTGGGTTCGAGTCCCAGAGGTTTCATCATATGGGAACATAGCTCAGTTGGCTAGAGCATCCGACCGATAATCGGAAGATCGTTCGTTCAAATCGGACTGTTCCCACCAGATTTTTCTTGGGCCTGTAGCATAGTGGTTAATGCAATCGACTCATAATCGATGGATCGTTCGTTCGATTCGAACCAGGCCCACCTAATATTTCACAAGTCATGCTTTGAGAGAAATGTTACAATTTTGTAAACTTTTAGCTTAAAATATTGACTTTTAGAAAAAAATATGCTATAATAGAAGGCGATCTTCGAGAAGAGAGCTTGAAAAGCGAAAGCAAAGAAGATAAATAAAATATTTAAGCAAAAGAACATATGGAGAAAAAAACAAAGGAAAAGCAATGAAATAAAGCGAAAGAAGATTCAAGCGAACTTCGAGAAGGCTTCCGCATGGGAGAAAGCGCGGAAGAAGGAATTGCGGAAGAGACTTCGTAGGATCCCTTTATGCATTTTCATTTCCAACTTCTCTTGGAATGGTAAAAGGATTTTCATTTTCAACTTCCCTAGATCAATTTCATTTCTAATCTTTAAGAAAAAAATTTTTCATTTTCAAAAAAAAGTTCTTGACTTCTTCTAAAAGATATAGTATAATATAAGTAAAGAAGTTGAGAGAGAAAAGGAGATTCCTATGGACTGAAGATAGTGGTAACGTTGCTTTAAGGATGGTGCGGCGTTGCTAAAAATTTTCCGCCAAAGGAGATAAAAAAACTCTTGACAAACTTAAAAAGAAATAGTATAATATTAGTAAATTAAAAGAAGGTCATTAAAGACCAGATAGAAAAGGAGATTTTATTATGGCAGAGAAGATTACACAGAAGCAGATGTTCGCTATGATCGCTGAAAAGTGCGCTGATGATGCACAGATCGTAGAGTTTTGCAACACTAAGATTGAGCAGCTAGAGAATCGTAAGAAGGCTCCTCGTAAGACTAACCCCGAGGTTCAGGAGCGTCGCGACGCTATTGCTGATTACCTTGCTGGTATGGATGAGCCTGTCGCGGTTAAGGATATCGCGGATGCTCTAGGTTTCTCTTCGCCCCAGGTTTCTGGTGCACTCCGTGGCCTTGTTGCTGCGGGCAAGGTTGAGGTTGTAGAGCCTGAGCAGAAGTCTAAGGCCAAGACTTATCGCGTGATTGCAGAGTAAGTCTTACCCACTTCTTTCCTTTCGATATGTTGCATGGGGCGGCAACTAAAATATAGCCCCAATTATCAGATTGAGTCTTTAAGGAGTTTAAATGGCTGTAGGAGATATGCGTTATAAGTTCACTGATAAGAATGGCGTTGCTCAAGAGATTGATATTCCCGCGGAGGTGCTTCGTAAGGGAAAACGCCAAGGACTTTCCAATAGACAAACAATGATGGCTTATGCGGCGGATCATGGTTTTGATGTAGATGCTCCTACTATGCCTGATAAGCCAAAGCGCAAGGTCACTAGAAAGCCTGATGATCAGAAGCGTATGATTATTGAGATGGTGGCTGCGGCTCTGGAAGACACTGGATCAATTAACGTTGTTAACCCTGAACGTCAAGTTCAGGTTGACATAAATGGCGACCTCTTTGAAATTACCCTAGTGAAGAAGAGGAAGCCAAAGGTCTAATTTTGCTGCATTTGATTAGACTAATTATTTCTTGATTAAGGCCCTGCGTTTCATACCGCAGGGTCTTTTTTTATTTCATTTTTAATTTTTTATATCAATATGCTAGTTAAAATTTTTATATATTATTCTTCTTGAAAGACGTATAGCGAGATGCCGCACGTCCTTTATTTTGTTTCTTTCTATTGGATGGTTGAATTTCAGGATCTATGGCTTGTTGGCGTATAGAACCCCATTTCTATGAAAAGTCGCCGTATAGGACGCGCGAGGGAGGTTCGATCGAATATGGTTTCAAGATTTATATGCTTATACATTATAGAACTGATGTTCTATTTTTTAATGTTATCAAACATGTGTTCGATTGGATATAACCCCATAACATTGTATCACGATTTTAGGGACTTCATAGAAAATACATTTTGTAGGATTTGTGGATTTTGCTTGACAAGATGTCGCGGATGTGGTATAATGTCACGGCCGGCTACTATGAATTTTTATATAAAAATTTAGTTAAAAAAATTAGTTAAATGTTTGATGCACGATCGCCGGCGATCCTGATTAAATATTTGATGTGCTGGATCCTGCCGGCGCCGCATAAAAATTTTAATTACTTTACCGATCCTCTTGGACATAAAAGATGAAACTATTGGATATAAAAAAATAAACGTTGAGGTAGCGGCTCACGGCTTCACACTACCTCAACGATACTATTTTTTATGCGAGGGGTTTTTTAGGGGAACCCCATAACCCTGTGATTATGCGAGTTTGTAAACCAGCTCGTTGCGGGTAGCGCTTTTTGCGCGCTTCTCAGTGACAATCAAGCCCATATCCGCTGCAACATTGAGTACAGCCACAGCCTTGGCAATCGTGTTGACACCGTCCACGTTATCGCGAACGAATGCCGCGCGAATTTCGGTTTCGCCAGCGTCGCGCATGGCCTTAACCAGCGCATTCGCGAAATCCTCGTTCTTCTCACGCGCCGCGGACTTCTTCCCAGCGGTATTCTTGGTGGCCTTCTGCTTACGCAGAGTGACCAATTTGTCGATAACATCCTTGTTATCGAACCCGTTATCTTCCAAGAACTTGATAGCGGTATCAAGGGCGATAAAATAAGTAACCGTGTTAGCCATAGTGACCAACCTCTCCCGCCCGATGGGGCGAATCCATTGGGGGAACCTCTTTCCCCCTGACAATTATTATTATGCACATAATTTTGTGCAGTACAATTCACAATTTTATATTTGTAGATTTTGTAAAGCCGCAGGTAGATCGCTTGGTTTTTATCAAAAAGTTAATGGGAAGCTAAAATGGCACATCAAAACTGGCACCAAAAATGATTGTATTTTTGATTTGTGAGAAGTTTGTGAATCGGTGAATGACATTGACATATTGGTTGCGGGCATGCTATAATTTTGCGGCCATCTACGATGATCTTTTATGTAAAATTCTTATATCAGAATATTAGTTAAAATTTTTCGATCAAGTATGATCTTAAAGTTATAGATCTGCGCCGGCATAATGATCAAATATTTGTTTGGTTTTAGTGAGATCGTGCCGGCGGATCCTAGATAAAAATTTTAATTATAATCCTGATCGATACTTGCATAAAAATCTTAATTATTTACTTAAAATTATACCTTGCAAGCATGGTCTAGAATACTTGCAAGGTAGAGCGTTTTAATATTTAAGGGTACTAATAGCCAAACGCTCAAAATGCTATATTCCCCTTTTGTAACATTATGGTGGATGCATCATAACTCCTTTGTTATGGGGTGGATAGGATTTAATAAAAACATTAAGGTGGATGCATAAGAATCTTTTCAATAGAAGAGGTTAAATGGTTGGGGTTTTTATTGGGAACCCCATAACCCTTTTAACTACTCGGCTACCGAATAGACAAGCTCGTTACGAGTAGCACTCTTTTCAATGCGGCGACTCTTGAGAATGCCCATGTCAATGCCTACGTTGATAACGGCCACGGCCTTTGGAGTGGTGTTAATACCATCCACGTTATCGCGAATCCATGCGGCCTTAACCTCAGTCTCGCCGCTATTGCGAATAGCATCGACTACGTTTTGAGCCAACACCTCATTGCCCTTGCGAGCCGTGGACTTTTGCCCATTCTTTGCCTTAGTGGCCTTTTGGTCACGCAGAGTAGTGAGCTTGTCGATAACGTCTTGATTATCAAAATCGTTAGCCTTAAGGAAATCAATCGCGGTGGACAGAGCGGTGAAATAAGTGGTGGTAGCCATAGGGCACCCCTTTCTTGACCCCGCAGGGTCGATTGGATTGGGACTCTTTGTCCCCCTGACAATTATTACTATACTACTTTTAACGTACAATACAATTGTCATTTTTATATTTGCAGATTTTGTGAAACCGCAGGTAGATCGAGGTGTTTTTAATAAATAGATTAATTAAATTCTAAAATCGAATATCAGGACTTGTACTAAAATGATTTCTTTTCTTATTTGTGGGGAATTTGTGAATTGATCGGTTTCTCTTGACAAGATTGCGGCGGGCATGTTATAATGTTGCGGCCGTTTATGATGACTATTTATATAAAATTTTTTGATTGTTCATAACTTTAAAGTTATAGATTCGCGCCGGCATAATTATCGAACGTCAGTTCGGACTAAAAAAGATCGTGCCGGGCAGACCCTACATCAAAAATTGAATTGCATCAAATCAAAATTTAACTATTTGGACATAAAAAATGAGCGGTTTAGACTCATGCTCAGGAGTGATAGTTACTTCACTTCAACTCTGAGCTCACAAAGCTCGTTCGCGCATTCGGATATCCAACATTGACACTCTTCGCAGAGACCGCCCCAGCAATCGCTGCAATTCTCATACATATAGTCTTTAACTCTTCTTTGTATTAGTTCTCTTAACTTCGCGTTTTCGACCTTAAGCCGTTCGATTTCGTCCTGTTGATTAACCACAGCGGCGAGTGCGTTTGCATATGTAACCGTGTTAGCCATAGTGACCAACCTTCCCGAGCTATTAGGCTCAAGTCTTATTGGGGAACCTTTTCTTTCTGACAATTATTATTATAGACACTTCTTAGATTGAGTCAATTGTCATTTTTATATCTGTAGGAATTGTGAATGGTTAAGATATTGATTTAAGAGGATCGGCACTCATAAAAAGTGAAACTACATGCGCCAGTGCTACAAAACAGATGTTCGATCAGAAGTGAACTTGGCGCATGGTATATTAAATTAAAAAAAGAGTAGTTTTTTATCCTGCTCAGGATAACATTTTTAGTTAAATTTATGTTCCTCTATTTTTTTAATTGATGTTCCATAGTCTGAAGAGTATCCTTCTATAATAATATCAAGAATCGTTGTATGATTATATTTAAGCATTTCAAGAAGTCCCTCAATTCCATCAATGTCATAAAAATTAATATCTAAAGAAACTGTTATATATTTAGATTTAGCCATTTTTTTATCCTCTCTTTTGGTTTTTCTTTTTGACAATTATTATTATAGGGGAACATTTTTCTATGTCAATAGCTTCATATTATCTCCACATTTCACGCCGGTACTACAGAACGCATGTTCGATTAAAGGTAGATCCGGCGCACAATAAAATTTTTAACTATTAAAATAAAAAAATGAACAGTTTTATATCTTGTTCAGGATAATTATGTTAATCTGTTATTGCACAATCAGTATGATTTTTAATATCAACAAGATAATGATACCATTTACTCGCCGTAATTAAGTCGGTGCAAGGATACTTTACATGAGCATTAAAATCACAAATCCAAATAAGCATTTTATTTTCCTTTCTTTAATCACAAGTATAATCAGGTTCAATTATTATTCTATTAATATGTTTATGGTCGCCATCATCTCCCGCAATTGCTTCATTCCTCAACAATCCGACAATACTAAGATTATATTTATTAATTAATTCTTGAAATTTATTCATTGCGTTATCACCATTTTGATATATAAAATAGTAAGGCGCTCCATAGCCCTGTTTTGGGTTAACAGTGATTACCCAAAGTTTGATGTGTTGCATGTTTAATCCTCTCTCTCTTCGACTTGATTAAAGTATAGCACATCTTTAGTGTCTCCATAGAATCTACACATTCGCGCCGGTGCAAAATTTAAGAAAATTATATAAGCCTTTTTACATCATGCTCAGGATGTTATTAATTAATTAGCGATTAGTGTAATATTTTTTTCATCATAATTAATAAATGCTTTTTCAAGCGGCCAAAATTCATAATCGTCTAAATCATAATTATATGTAGCAATTTGAATATCAGCGTCAAGTGTACAAGCATTACTCAAAATTTCAATGAGTAGGTCGTTAGCAGTCATTTTGTTTCCTTTTTTCGTGGTTTCTCTTACTCTTATGTCTTACTATAAAATAGGCTGGTTCATAGAAAATTCATAAAGGCCTTTTTACATCGTGCCTAGGATAAATTATTAATTTAGTCTGCTATTCTAATATCATTAATTTTATCATCCCAATACCATGCACAATCATTAAAAAACATAACAATTGGCTGAAAAAAATTCCAATTAATGTATTTGGCACAAAAACAAAAAAATGTTTCAAACTTTAAACAAATATTTTCAAAAATCTTGTAAATAAACATTTTTATTGCCTTTCTTTTATTGGTTTTTTCTTACACTTATATATTAACACAGTCTAGCTTTCTCCATAGAATTTTCACATTTCGTGCCGGCACGATCGTTTAAAAAATTATGTAGGTAGTTTTACATCGTGCCTAGGATGTTTGTTGGTTATACTTCTACATCATTGATGAAATTCCCATCAATATCAAAAATATCAATATGTCCGCCTTCTTCAGATTCAAGCATGTGGATAGCTTCAAGTTCGGCTAACTCACAAGCATCCTTAAAGGATTCGACGTTTTCAAATTCAACGCATAATGTGAGGATATCGCCATCAATGTTTTCGCCTTCAAGAATAAAAGAATAAATCATGGTTAAGTCCTTTCAGCCAGAATTCTTTTTACACTTATAGAATACCATATTTTAGACTGATTCACAAAATCTTCATATTTTGATCGCGCCGGCGCAACCCCATAAAATCTCCACAGTTCAGAAGATATAAAAATAAGGCGAGGAATTTAATTTTCCCCGCCCATTTTTAATTAATGAACATTCCTAGATTGTACTTTTTTCCACTCAGGACACCTAAACATTGGCATTGCAAAATCTTTGTGATGCTTTTGCTTACGCTTGCGAGCCTTAAAATATATATCTTTTTCAATTTCACAATCTTCTAGTGCGTGATGTGCTTCTACAAATTCAGCATTATTAAGCATGTAAGCATAAACAGTTTGTGCATTAGTCCTAATGTTATTTTTTTCTGTTACCATTCCATTCTGAATACACCAAAGAATATATTTATTAGTATCACAAATAGTAGCCAATGCCATTGTCATGATATCAACAATTTCAATATCATCATCAAAAAATGCATCGCCGCATCCATAAATATAACTTGCATTATCATTCAGAACGTTAAAATCAAACTTTGCATTGTAGGCGCACATAACAGTTTTAGCATTGTAACGCTTTGAAATTGAATTAAAATCTTGCATAATTTCTTCAAAAGGTTTAATATCCATACTATTAAAAACAATAGCATCAATATACATTTGAGCCTTGTTCTTAATGAAACTATCTCGCCTAAGAAATGCCATTCCAAAAGGACTATCAATAATATCTTTAACAAGTGCATTGTAACGCTCAAGCTCATTACCCTTTGAGTCACATACAATCCATGCAATATCAAAAGCCAAACGAGCATCGGTTACAGTCTCAATGTCAAGAATTGCAAATACCTTTTTCATATTTTTCCTTTCTCTTGGACACAATTATTATTATAGGCATTTGCTTTTTAAAGTCAATAGCTCCATAGAATCTCCACATTTTAATTGTTTTTAGAGAAAATTATATTATTTTTGTTGAAAACTGATCGATTTTTAATTCTTTTTTGTTGAAAATAATGTTGAAAAGTGCGGCCGGCACGATCTTTGTACACATTTTTATGCAAAAAATTAAAATTTTTTATAGAAAAGATATAAAAAATGAGTAGTTTTAAGTCATGCTCAGGACAAATAACTAATCCTCTATTTTAATTTTAGTAGTATAAGTAATAACATAGTAAACTTTAAGAGTTTTGAAAGTTTTATTTTTTAGGTCAATAAGAATATAAGGAATTGAATCTCCATCTTCATACATTTCTTCTTTAGCATCTTCTTCTACAGCCTTTTTAAGAGTGTCCATATCAAAAAAAAGATGGTCGCCTGTAGAAGGATTAATCATCAAACTTTCAGCATCATTCGCACGGTAGGCATAAAACATTTTTATCCTTTCTTTTAGTTCTTTCTTTCTGACAATTATTATTATAGACTGTTTGAATCTCAAGTTAATTGTCATTTTTATATTTGTAGGAATTGTGAATTATTAATCATTTGATGTTTCATGCCGGTGATCATGATACTTTAAAAGTTATAAGATAAGGGAGGCCGCACAGTGCGGCCTTAACTCCAATCAAAATAGTAGGAATAATTTTAAAAAATACTCGCCTTGTCATCAATTATCCAATCTGTACGATTGCCATAGTGCCCAATAGAGTAAATAAAACAATACTAAGAATGAATTCCATTTATTTTCCTTTCTCTCTTGGATAATACTATGTTACCACATGTTTTTGCAATTCATAAAATCTTCATAAGTTGCGCCGGACAGATTGATAACTTAAAGATTATTGAGCCTTTTTATATCATTGCTCGGGATATTTTATTTTAACATTCAAATTCTTCTAGGAATTCTGTATCTTTTTTTACATAATGCCAAAAGGCTTTATGAATTATAGTTTTTTTGATATTTGGATATTGTTTCATAATCCATTGTTCACATTCTTTATAATCCAACCAATAATCAAAATATCCTCGTTTTTGAATAATGGCGTACCAAATTGTAATAGCTAATGAAAGATTCTTTTCTTTATCTTCTTTACGCATTTTTAGACCCTCTTCTTTCGTGGTTTTCTTTACTCTTATATCTTACTACAGAATAGGTCTATTCATAGAAAATACACAAAAGCAGTTTTATAACATGCTCAGGTTATTTATTTTATTTTTTTATGTAAGGGATTCTTTCAAAAACAAAACGACATTGCAACGCATTATCAGCAAAGATATTTATTAAGCCCCATGTTGGATTTTCGTCATTTTCACAATCCCAATCAAGTCTAATTTCTTCTATCGGAAAAAACAAATGTTCATCTATATCTTTATATATAGCAACTATTACTTGTTCAACTGTATCACAAGCAAATAATAACATTTCTTCACTATCATTATCTGTGAAGTAACATCCATAAATAGTATTCATTAATATTTCCTCTCTCTTTGACTTGATTAAAGTATAGCATAGTTTTAGGTTCTTCACAAAATTTTCATAATTGAGTGCCGGGCAAAATGATAATGAAAAAGGAATCAAAAAACAATCCCTTTTTCATTTTCATTTATAATGTTAGCTCAAGGTGACGCATAATAATATATTCATTTTCAAAAGTAATACCATAAAGTGTAATATTAGCATTGATATAAAAATCTTGATTAATAGAAATAGAATTATTGATTAAACCTTGGATATCCCAAATAGCATCTTTGTATTTATTAATAGCTTTCATTTCCAATTTTGAATCATAAGTATTATGATAATTACCAAGCAGGCCGCGGTTATTTAAAAAATCAATATCAATAACCACGTGATAACTTTTAAAATCTTTCATCTTTTTACCTTTCTCTTGGAGGAAACAAGTTTAATTTTCATTTTAAAGGATTGAAAAAATAGCAGTTACAACTCCAAAAAGTAAACCAATAAAACAATAGTACCAGAAACCAAGATAATAATTTTTGTCAAGAAATACACTAATAAGTATCATGATAATAGAAAATACAACCCATCCGAGGAACAATAGCATTTTTCAATTCCAATCTTTCGTCTTTTTTATTTCTAATATAATTATACCAGATTATAAAGCGGGAAGCAAGAAAAATTTTCATTCACAAAATCTACATATTCTGCGCCGGCACGCGTTTGTGTAGATTTTATGAAGCTATTGACATATTCCAATAGATGAACTATAGTATATGTAGCGTTAAAGAGAAAGGATTTTGTCATGGCATGTAATATCTATTTCGTAGTTGCTTTTGCTCGTTTCACCAATGATATCATTACTCATTCAAACTTTAATACTCTGCGGGATGCCGAGAAAGAAGCTCGTTACTTTATCAAACATTCAAACGTTGGCCGCGTCGAGGTTCTTAAAAATGAATCACTATTTGAAGTGTTTGGTCGTGAAGAGGGCGACCGTCGAGCTATCAAGATTAAGGATGGTGTTATTACTACAATTAGATTATAATAGAAAGAGTGCGCAAGCACTCTTTTTGTTTAGAGATATAGTTAAATATTTGATACGGATCTGCCGGCACAGGACTTTAAAATATTTATGCAGCAAGATCACCGCAAGGATCTGCCGTGTAAAAAATTAAGCAGTTTAAAGACTTACTTAGGTCTGTTTGTTTAATAATGATAATCTACTGAAGTTTCTATGTTGATTTTTGAGACATGGTTTGTAAAAATAATTGTTTTATAAAATTGTAAATATGTGTTATGATTAATTTGCGAGAGACAATCATTAAGCATTTGATTAAATTGGTCATTAGAAAAGTCTTCTGACAGAGAAATTTCATCATAAAGAATCTTATCTCCATTGTCAAGATTTATAAAAATTTTTGCGATATAGGTGCTTTCCATGGTTTTACCTTTCTCTTGGATTTGCTTATATATCTATAATAACCTATCATATAGCCATTCTATTGGAGAATTGCATATCTGCACATATTCTCCATATAAGGGCGCCGGCATTAGAGCTAACGCCCTTATAGGGTAGACCCTAGCAGAGATTGCGTAGGGTTTTTTCATTGCAGAACGTGGCGCCCTCATGCTTATGTTGGAAAGCTATACCATTATCCTCTATATCGCCCGCCATTGTAAAAGGCACGCTATCTTTTTCCCACTTTTGTCCGAACAGCTGTTCGGTAACGAGCATTTCTGCCGTTTCGCCTTTGTTGTACTTATGACTTTTAACTAAAGAGTTGAAATATTCCACGCTGCACAGAGTATCGGCGCCCATAGCTACCAAATATTGCTTTATAGCATTGGTGGGACGAAAACGCAGACTGTAGCCCGCGCCACGCGATGCCTTATCAATTTTTGTAATATTCATCAGCTCGGCCGTATCGACATCAAACATCGTAACAGCATACACAACGCCCCTATAACTAAAAGTGAATATATAGTTATGAGTATAGGCATGGTTCTGGTAGGTGTTTGCAAGGTGGGCGTGCATGGTCAAGTTGGACATTTCAATTCCTTTCTTTCGTTGTTAATATATACTATACGCCTATTTAAAATGTTTGCAACCGAGAATCGTTAGTTGTGGACGTTTTGTGAAACAGCAGGTAAACATAGGTGTTTTTTAGCAGATAGTAAATATATATATGTTTGGTACATAACATTTGTAATGTTTTTTGTTAACTATCTGATATTTTAGGACTTTGTGAAGATTATGTGCATAAACTCGCATTTGCAAAATCTTCATTTGACTTTTACTAGCGCGGTGTGGTAAAATTTCGCCCAACCTCGATAATTTTTATGTGATATAGCTTTTATGTTGTTGGTTAATGTTTTGATATTCAATTGTTTAGTCTTTTATCATGAACTTATTAATTAATATTTTTATGTCCAATAGTAAAAGTAATTATTTAATTGTTTGATGTTAACAACTTTGTTGAAAAGCTTTTATATTCAATTTCAGGATACGAGTTTTTAACAAAATAGAGCGATTGTGAGACGTTTTAAACCCCGATGTTGAAAACTTTTTTCTGTCGGTTTTTTCTAGTCGCCTCCACAATTTTTTAGCGTTTGAGCCATTCTAAGCCATTCTAAGGGCCTATTTGCTTTTTTGCTTATTTTAATAAGTGCGATTGTCAGAATCGCTTAGAATTGGTTTAGTCTTTTATGTGCGTCAACATAAAAAAAAGAAGCCTTAAAAGGCTTCTTTTAATCAAGGATGAAAGTTTCAGGTGTGTAATTGTTGCTATTGTATTTCCATATTGTTAAACCGTTGTAAACTTGTTTGCACAGAGTAGAACCGTCGCACAATTCAAGAAACAAGGCCGCGCCACCTTCAAATACTTTAACAATATCATCAATGGTGTAACCGATAATGTCAAGCGCGCGAGAAACGAGGTCATTGTTGGTGTACTTGATAGTCATTGTTCTATCCTTTCTTTGTTGTATCCTTTAACTATCTAATACTATACGCTTACTAGCTGAATGTGTCAATGCTTTACCGTGAGCGGTAGTAAATTATGGATGAACGGTGAATGGTAGAATTGTAGACGTGAGCGGTAATTTGAATGTTTCTCTTGACAAACTCTGTGCCGGCGTGTTATAATTTTTCGCCCAACCTCGATACCATTTTTGTAATAACAATTTTATGCAATAAAAAAGGGCTCGTTTGAGCCCTTTTTTATTATTTATGATAAATGTTTAGTCGCAATCTATAAGAACCACATCAAACGTTTCGTCTATCTCTACTCTTCTAACTGGCCCATAGCCATAATCATCAACAGGAATATTAATTTCCTTATCTTGGGGCATTTCCTGAAGCTGCTTTATTAACTCTGCTACGGTCATTGTTCTGTCCTCTCTTTGTTGTATCCTTTAACTATCTAATACTATACTCTTGTGTTGCTAGTACGTCAAGCATCACGGATGAACGGTAGTAAAATGTGGGTGAATGGTGAACGGTAGAATTATAAATGTGAGTGGAAAAAATAAAATTCTCGCTTGACAGTCTTTGTGTGCGTGTGGTACAATTTCGCCCAACCACGATAACTTTTATGTGATATCTTCTTTTAGACATAAAAAAAGAGGTCTTTGTTAGACCTCTTTAAAATACTCACTAAAGACACTTTCATGTATTGTGAGATTGTGTTTGATACCATTTAAATCATAGAATTTTCCATACTTCCTGTTTTCCCTAATATTATCTACCTCAAACCTATCACCAACGTTTGCGAGTTTTTCATTAAGGCCGTTGGTCATATCCTTAATTGCTACTACGTTCTTCATTGTCCTATCCTCTCTGTTTGTTATCTTCTCTTTACTAATAATATACAGCATACGATAGCTAGAGTCAATAGTTACCGCGAACGGTAGAGAAATTGTGGTGAGCGGTCATAACGTTTTGATGCTATCTATGTTAATACATAAAAGATATAGGGGATCGACTTAGTATTTTGAAATATTATATAAGAATGGTAGTTAAAATTTTGATGTTGAGCTATAATAAAAAAGGAACCTTTTAGGTTCCTTTTTTTATGTCCAATCTCTTTGAAGTGTTTCATCCCACATTTTATCAATTTGGCTATTTTCAATCGGATATTTTGCCATTGCATAAAAAACTGAAACGATTGTGATAATTGCCATTGTGATTGAAATAGTTGCCATTTTTGTGTTCCTCTCTGCTGGAGTTTTTCTTTACGACTTAATAATAACACGCGCCTACAGACGAACAGCTGAGAAACACAATTCTTCACAATCTGCACACATTTATTTCTTAGAGTATTTTGTACAGTTACACATGATAACGGCACGCTATAGCATCGTGCGCCAATACATCGTGCGCTATCTAATAGGGCGGGTACATTCGGGCTATTACATAAAAGTATTAAGGGTGAGTCGGGGCCACGCACAAAAAATCTTCTAAATCATTTTTCAGTTTTTGATTATGAAATCCTATCCATTAATCTTTTATACAAATAAGCTGTTCTTGCATCAATAGTTTTATCTCTCCAACTTTTCCACATCTGATTTTCTAGGATATCATATAAAGCCTTCTCTTTTTTCGCATTTCCCTTACAATCTTTATAAAGTTCCTCAAACAATTTTTCGATCGCATTCGCATCGTCTGCAAGATCAGTAAATTTACTCATATATTCTTTCATATTTTTTCTCCTTTCTTTTAATTAAATTATACCATATATTTTTTAACTCGTCAAGAAATTTTAGGGCAAAAAGTAATAATTTTTTTCACAAAAATTTTATATAAAATATAAAAAAGTTCTTGACTTTTAATTAAAAAAATGTTAAAATATTTATATAAAAAAAGAAAGGAGGTGTGCGAACCTTGTTTTTAGATTATTCCTTACAAACCATCGAATCCCGCAAAGAATTTGTTGATAAACTTTTATCAAAATATACCCCAAACTCTAATGAACTTTCTCTGTTGGGGGATTATCTACTTTTTACCCGAGATAAAAATCAAACTAAAAAAGAACGTAAAGAAGATTATCCAATAACAACTCCCAATAGAGAACATACAATAGACAAAAGACAGATATCTTATGAAGGTTTAATTGATAGATTAGAAAATGGAGAAGATGGACTTTATTCTATCATGTGTGATAACAAAGAAATGAAACTTGACAATAAAGATCCTCTAACTAAAGAAGATATAAAAAATATTCCAGGCATAGCTGAAGGACTTAACGTAATAAAAAAATTAGAATGACAATATCAACACGCAACAGGTCAACGCCGCAAAAACTTAAAAAAAACTATTATAGAAACTTGAAAACAACTTTATCTAATAAAAAGTTCTCATAAAATGGCACTCAACATATCCACTAATAAAACACAATATTTAGCAAATATTGATATTCCAGAAACAGTTTACTGAAAAGATGGATACCCATATAGCGATGATCTACTCACTCTTTTAAATCCAGATCACGTATCTTTTCTTCTTCAATACTACCAACCACTAAAAGAAGAATCTTGATATCTTTTAGAAAGTGATATGCTTTGACACTTAATAGATTTAGAAGAGGTAGCATCCGCAGCTTTAGAACAAAAATACCCAATGCTTTGAGATATTTTAATTTGAAAAGTAGATGGACGCTCTAACAAACAAATTCAAGAATTAGTTTTAAAACATTATGGAGTTAATCATACAGAACAGTATTATTCTTCTATTTGAAGAAGACGCATTCCCAAATTAATCTCTAAAGAAGTACAAAAACGCTACATTTTAAAACATTACTTAAACAATTATAAAACAGATTCTTCTTTAAATTGGAAAACTTGTTCAAAGTGCGGGAAGGTCATGCCTGCACATCCTTTCTTCTTCCCTAAAAATTCCAATAAAGAAGGTTTTTATAGTCAATGTAGAGAGTGCCGCAATGGGAAGGAGGAAAAATAAATGACTGTAGCAAAGAAAAAATGTGAAAAGTGCGGGAGGTCATTAAGAGAAACAGAATTCTTTAAAATGAAATCAGGAGAACGTTATAAGCTTTGTAAAGATTGTTTAACTCAATATATAGATAATCGAGATAGAAGTACTTTCGACTGAATTCTAAAAGAATTTGATGTTCCTTACATTAAAGAAAAATGAGTAGAGCTTACAAATAAAATCTATATGCGGAATCCCGGTAAGTTTGGCCCAAAGTCTGTTATAGGTAATTATATACGAACAATGAATATGAAACAATATGAAGATATACGTTATGAACATTCAGCTGACACTTACGACGAAGCTCGGGCAAAATCGCAAGGAAAAGAATATAAACCTAAAGCACTCGCAGAAAAAGAAAACTTAAATAAAGAAGAACTAAAACGAAAATTAGACGCAGGTGAAATTTCAGAAGCAGAATACCGCACACTTACTGAACCTTCTTCTCTTGGAGAAAATATAGATTTTGTTGATATGGATATTCAAGAGGAAGAAGAAAAAGAAGAAAAACCTCCTTATGCAAAAGATGATACATATTGATCAAATCAATTAACTCAAGAAGATATTGATTATTTACTTTTAAAATGAGGAGTAATGTATAATCCTCAACAATGAATTACAATGGAAACAATGTATCAAAAATATGCGGAAGAGTATGATTTAAACTCTGACCGAGAAGAAGTTTTAAAGAAAATGTGCAAAACTTCTTTAAAGATGGATGAAGCTCTAGATACTGGAGATATAACAGCTTATAAAAATCTCGCAACCGTCTTTGATCAACTTCGTAAATCAGGTCGTTTTACAGAAGCACAAAAGAAAGAAGAAAAAAGAGAACTTCTTTCTACTATTGGAGAATTAGCTGCGCTTTGTGAAAAAAATGGAGGTATTATTGAAGCGTTGCCGCAATTTGATCCTAATCAGTATCCTCAAGATGTAATTGATTTTGAATTAAAAGATTTAAAAGCTTACACCTATCATCTCGCGGCAGATGAGCTACGACTTGGAGACTTAATTGAGTCTTATATTGCAAAGCTTGAAAAGCAAGAAGATGAATCTCTTGACGTAAATCTTGGTCTTGTCACATCTGCGGAAGAAGCTGAACAACAACGACTTAGAGAAGAAAAATATGAAAAAGATAGAGAAAAAAGTCCTGTTGAATATGAAAATGAAATTGAAGCAGAAGCAGAAGAATTGCTTCGGATGGTTGAGGCAGGTGAGATATAATGGCTTTAAAAGATATTATTAGACCATCAAGTAAAAAGAAGGATTGAGATCCTGACTCTTTAAAAGAACATATCATTAAAAATATTGAAGCGTATCGTAATTTAATTGCTTATTGAAGAGTTTATCCTGACAAACTTGTAGATTATTATCTCTCTCTTGGAAACCCTTATAATTTTCGATTTAGAGCATATCAAAGATTATTTTTACGTGCACTTTTTAGACATAAATATCTGTATGGAACTTTTGTGCGGGCTTGATCAAAATCTTTTATGAGTGTGATGGGCCTAATGTTAAAATGCATCCTGTACCCAGGAGCGACAATTGGTACTGCGGCGGGAGGTAAAGAACAGTCAGCTCAAATTGTAAGCTCTAAGGTTATGGAGATATGTAAATTGATTCCGGCTATGGGTAAAGAGATAATATGAGATACTAGAGGTATGGCAGCTAGGACTTCTCAAACAAAAGATTCAGTAACTTACGCTTTTGTGAATGGTTCAATTTTACGTAATATTGCCGCGAATGAAAATTCAAGAGGATCTCGTCTACAATCGTTACTTGTAGAAGAATGTGTGGGTGTAGATCAGGATATATATAATGAAGTTCTTAAACCAACTTTAAATGTTGACAGACAAGTTCAAGGAACTTCAGATCCAAGAGAACAATTAAATAAAAGTGAAATTTATGTAACAACTGCGGGATATAAAAATACAGTTTGATATGAAAAATTAATTCAAACTTTTTGTCAATCTGTTGCAAGACCAAATGAAGCAATTGTTTTAGGTGGTAGTTGAAGAGTTCCAATGATGGAAGGCTTATTTGATAAAGATTTCATTCGTACCTTAAAAATGGACGGGACATATAATGAAGCTTCATTTGAACGAGAATATGAATCTCATTGGACGGGAGATATAGAATCAGCATTCTTCTCTTCAGAACGTTTTGATAAACAAAGAAAAATTAATCAGGCAGAGTGAAAATTTAGCAATCGAACATCCAAAGATGGTTATTATATTATGGGTGTTGATGTTGGTCGTTTTAATTGTACAACTGAAGTTATTATTATAAAAGTCACTCCTGGAGCTGGAGATACCCCAAGAAAAAGAGTTGTTAATATTTATTCTTTTGATGAGGAACATTTTGGCATGCAAGCTCTTAAATTAAAAAGATTATTTAATCTTTATAAATGTCAAATTGCGGTAATAGACGGTAATGGTTTAGGTCAAGGTTTAGTTGATATGTTGACAATGGATACTATTGATCCTGATACTGGAGAAACCTTGTACAATTGAGGCGTTTACAATGATGATGATTTTAAATATAGAAATATGAAAACGGAAAATACAATTGAAAATGCAATGTATGTAATGAAAGCAAATGCTCCATTAAATTCTGAAATGTATGCTTACTGTCAAGCAGAAATAAATGCGGGTCGTATTAATTTCTTAGTAGATGAACAAATTGCTAAAAATAAATTAATGACACAAGCTCAAGGTAAAAAAATGAGTCCTAGTCAACGAGCAGAATATTTAATGCCTTTCGTAAAAACATCATCTCTTAAAGAAGAAATGATGAATCTTATTCAAGAGCATGAAGGAGCGAATATTATTTTAAAACGTTCAAGCAAAAAAATTCAAAAAGATAAATTTTCTGGACTCATTTATGGTTTATACTATTGTAAGCTCCAAGAGGACAGATCAACTAAGAGAAAAATGCGGGATTTATCTGGTTTCATGTTTTTTGACTAATAAAAAATTTTTAAAAAATTAGGGCAAAATTGAATAATTTGTTTTATCTAAATTTTATATACTTTAGAGTAATAGTGAGAAAGGAGTGCAATAGTATGTTATCATCAAAAATGGAAGTAAAGATACACAATATTTTAACAGACTATGACGTTCCTTTTGAAGAAGAGTATACATTCGATGATTTAGTCGCTTCAAGCGGAAGGCCATTGAGATTCGACTTCGCTGTATTTAATGACGATGGACAATTAGATTTTTTAATAGAAGCTCAAGGTAGACAGCATTATCAAGGAGTTTCTAAATTTGGTGGCGAAAAAGGAAAAAATAGGCAACAATATAATGATACTCAAAAAAAGAACTATTGCTTAAAGCATGGTATACAATTAATTACTATTCCTCATTATGATGAAAATAGAATCACTTATGATTATATTATGCATCAAGCGGGGTATTAAGGAGGTCGAGTTCAATGAATGATATTCGTTTGGTCTCTGCGACTGAACAACAGCGTCCTTCTTATGATTTTAACAAAATGAGAATTGGTGGTACTGCTTACAGAGATGAAGTTCTTTTAGACCTTAAAAAAGTTAATGAAAGACGAGCTCGAAAAAATGATTTGCGGCTTCGTTGAGAACGCGCAATTCAATCCAATAATTTAGAAGAGATGCGAGCAATTTCAAATTACTTTTTTACAGTAAGTGGTATTTATTCTCGACTTTGTAGATATATGGCGTATCTATATCGTTATGATTGATTCGTCACGCCTATCCGCATAGACGAAAAAATCAAAGATAATAAAATTATTGAAGGCTGAATGAAATCTGTTCTTCTCTTGGATAGGTGTAATTTAAAAAAATTATTTGGAGAAATTGCGCTTAAAGTAATAAAAAATGGTTGTTACTATGGTTATAAAGTAGGAAATGATACTATGATTTCTTTACAGGAGCTTCCTATTAAATATTCGCGCAGTAATTTTAAATTAAATGGTAATCCTATTATTGAATTTAATGTGCGTTTCTTCGATGATTGTTTTACAACTACAAAGAAAAGAATGAAAGTATTAAAAGCTTTTCCAAAAGAGTTCCAACAAGGATATATAAAATACAAAAAAGGCGCTCTTGAAGGAGAAGACACTAAGAATGATGGATGAATTGGTTTAGATGCTGAAAAAGCGGTAAAATTTAATTTAAATAATTCAGATACCCCATTTTTCTTTTCAATTGTTCCCAAGTTATTAGACTTAGAAGATGCTCAAGAGTTAGATAAAAAGAAAATGGAACAGCAACTTTTAAGATTAGTAGTTCAACAACTTCCTATGGATAAAAATAGTATTCCTGTTTTTGATATAGAAGAAGGTAAAGAATTACATAAAAATGCTGTTGCTATGCTTGGAGAAACAATTGGTGTTGATGTGTTAACTACGTTTGCGGACGTTGCTGTAGAAGATTTATCAGATCATTCTAATATGTCGGCCGCGGACCAGTTAGATAAAGTGGAAAGAACTGTATACAATGAAGCTGGCGCTAGTCAAATGTTGTTTAATACCACTGGCAACCTCGCTTTAGAGAAATCTATTGTGAATGACGAAGCCACAATGACTGATTTGCTACTTCAATTTGGAAGTTATGCAGAGAGTCTCTTGAAGCCTTTTAATAAAAATGTTAAAAAGCTTCGTTACACCGTGCAGATGTTACCAACTACCGGTTATAATTATAAAGATTTATCCAAAGTCTATAAAGAGCAAACTCAAATTGGTTTCTCTAAACTTTTACCTCAAGTTGCTCTTGGACAATCTCAAAGTGTTGTGTTATCAACCGCAATATTTGAGAATGATATTCTTCATTTAGATGAAGTATTTAGACCTCCTGCGTCTTCAACTACTACAGCTGGTACAGTAGGAGAATCTAAAACACAAACCGGTAATAAACCATCTGCGGGTAGTCAGGGCGGACGTCCTCCATTACCAGAGGATGAGCAGTCTGACAAAACAAGACGTAATAAAGAGTCCGAAAGTTAGGAAGGAGGTATAGATGGCGTTAAAAAATAGATCTGAGGTATCTACCATTGATAATCCAGAATTTATAAATCTTACACCTTCCGATCTTTCACCACTAATTTCAACTTGCGAAATTAAAGTTTTTTACCTTGGTCATAATAGAAATCATTCATATATTAATAAAGATACCGCTTTAAAAATGGCTAAAACTTTAAGAGGAACGCCAATAGTAGCGGCCTACAATGAAAAAAAAGAAGATTTTGGTGATCATGGTCATGTAATTCATATCGAAGATGGAGAAATTAGTTTTTCCTGTAAAACTGTTCCTTATGGCTTTGTAGCTCCTGATTCAAAAATTTGATTTCAAAATTTTACAGACACAGATGAATTTGATAATAAAGTTGAGCGAACTTATATGATGACAACTGGCTATTTATGAACTGGACAATTTCCAGAGCTTACAAAAGTTATTGAAGAAGGTCAGCCGCATTCAATGGAGCTTGACGGTGAATCATTAGAGGGTCACTGGGCAGAAGATAGAGAATTGGGTGTAGATTTCTTTATTATTAACGATGCAGTTTTTAGTAAACTATGTATTCTGGGAGATGACGTTGAGCCTTGCTATGAAGGAAGCTCTATTACATCTCCGCAAGTAAGTTCAAATTTTTCTAAAGAGAGTTTTGAAAATACTTTGTTTACGATGATGCAAGAGCTAAAAGAAACCTTAAATAGCAAAGGAGGGTTGAATATGTCTAATACTGAAGATCAAGAATTTGAGAATGAAGTAGCTCCTGAGCAGGTAGATGATACCGCAACTGAAGAGAGTACGGATTTTGAAAATACTACAGAAGAAATTGAAACTGTAGAAGATGAAGATGTTGATTCAGACGAAACAGAGGATGACGACAAGGACGATTCCATTGTTGAAGATGAAGAATATGTTCATGAAGAGTCTGAAGATAGTGATAATACAGATTCAGAATTTTCTGAAGAGCAATTTAATGCAATGAATAACGAACTTGAATCTCTTCGCGCAGAGGTTATGGAGTTACGTAATTTTAAGCTAAAAATTGAGAATCAACAGAAACAGTCTTTGATTGATAGCTATTTCATGCTTTCTGACGAAGATAAGCAAGAAATTGTTGATCACATGGCTGAATATTCTTACGACGATATTAAAGCTAAATTAGCTATTATGTACGTTGAACAGAATGTAGATTTTACCAAGGTAGATGGGCAGTCTGACGACGAGCCTTCCCCTGAAATGACTTTCTCCCTTGAGGATGAAACAACTACAGAGCAGCTAACAGATTTACAGCGTGCTCTTCGTAATGCAAGCAAATAATTAAATTAAGGAGTTAGATAAATGGCTATTACTTTTGATGGTAAACTAGGCTTCGCAGTTGTTGAGCCTAATCACCTTTCTGCTCCTCGCAACGGCCAAGTCTATGGTCAGCTTCCTGCGGCTGATGGGATTGATATCCTTGAGCAGGGCACCTTTGTAAAGTATGATTATGCTAACGGTGAAGTGAATTTCACTGGCGAAGGTCCTTGGATGATGGTCTTTAATGAGGAGAAGCTCTATGATGAGCGTCACCAGATGCATCGCGACTATGCTATGCAGGCTGCGGATTTCTACGATGGTAAGATGTATCCTCGTGTATTCGTAATGCACGCTGGTGATATTTTCACTACAAATAATGTTGCTAATGCTACCTACTCTGTTGGTCAGGTACTTACTCCTGGCGACGAGGGTATTCTTGAGGTTGGCACAGGCGATCTTGAGTGCACAATTGTTAAAGAGACAACTATGCCTGATGGTCAGCCCGGTCTTAAACTCCAAGTAACTAAGGCTTAATTGAAGGGAGGAAAATAGATATGCTAGATTTTAAAGATTTAGAAATGCTTGCTAAACAGGCAGTTCGTGCAGATAAAGGCACTTCTGTTAATTTCTCCTTTAATGGTAAGAATGAACAGTATTCTATTGAACAAGTGAATGAAGTTCTTGCAAAAGAGCTTTCTGAAAGACTTGGTTATAATGGCGGTAAAGTAGATTATTATACTTGGAAAGCTAATCGTGACGAGGTTTTTGCTCTAGTTTCTCATGTGCTTGAAGAGGTTATTCCTGCCCGTGTCGATAAAATGTATATGCAATTTGCTGATGTTGAGCATATTGCTCAGGGTGATCGTGCAGTATTTAAGATTCGTGTAACTGAAGCTTCTAAGCGTCGTGCTCGTACATTTGTTACCCGTGGCGCGCTTGCAGCTCGTTACGAGACATTCATGCTTGATGGTGCTGAGATGACAGTTGAGACTGGTGCTATCACCAGCGCAGTCCGCATTGGCTTCGAAGAAGTTCTTGACGGACGTTGGTCACTCGCTGATTATTCTCAGATTATCATGGAGGAGTTTGACTATTTCATTGCTCGTGAGGTAGCTGCGGCTCTTACTGCTATGATTGCCGACATTCCTGAGGTTAATAAAGCAACTGTCAATGGCTTTGACGAGGAAGTAATGGATGAGTTACTCGCTATTGCTGATCAGTATGGCCGTGCAACAATTTATTGTACACAAGCGTTTGCCAATAAGATGATTCCTTCTGAGGGTCGTTGGTCTGACGCTATGAAAGATCGTATGTGGGCAGATGGTTGGCTCGGTAATTATAAGGGTCATAATGTTGTAATTCTACAGCAGGGTCTTGTTGATGAGACAAATACTAATTTTGTCGTTAATCCTTCAACTGCTTATATTATTCCTACTGGCACAGAGAAGCCTGTTAAAATTGTCTTTGAGGGGCAACTTCTACTTCGTACCACTGATAACAATGAAGATTGGTCAACCGATGTTCAGATGTATCAGAAGGTAGGCGTTGGTACCGTCGCTCATATGGGTCAAATTAATTGGATTTGCGCTTACAAAGATTCTTCACTTGATGATACACGTACTCGCCGCAAGGAGATCGGTGATTAGGACGACCCGGTGGTAAATCCTGACGAGAATTATCAGGTAAGTTTTAATGCAGATAACTATTCTTTAACCTCTGCGTCAACTCCTTTGAAAATAACGCTTAGTCGCGCCGATGGAGAGCCTTTGACCGCAGAGGATAAAGAAGGTTGGTCATTAATTGATAACTCTGGTGTTTTAATACAATCAGGTAATACAAACTTTACTTCTAAAGGCGTAGGAACTTTAAATATAACTCGCGCCAATTCAACAGATCTTAGTGTAGGAACAACTATTATCAAACTTATAAAAGATAATGCTGTTTATGACACCGTTCCTGTTAATTATTCGCCTGCGGCAACTATTTTAACAGATAGCACAGATAAATTATTAACAGATGGTGCAGAAAAAATAACTACGTTAAAAATTAATAATAATATAGTTAATATTTCTGATTACATAATTACATCTAATAATCAAGATGCAGCGATAGTTGAAAAAATAGAAGATGATATTTTTATTACACCTTTACAGCCAGGTCAAGCAATTTTTAGAGTAAGTAAAGATGGAAAGTATGCGGAAGCTAAAATAACTTTTTATATTCCATCTGCCTCTATTAATGGAGTATATTATAAAACATTAGGAAATGCTTTTAAAGCAGCTCAAAATGGAGATACTATAGTTTTAAATAATGATACTACAGAGTCAATTTGATTTTCAGGTACAGCTCCAAGAGTGCAAGATTTTAAATTAACTTTTGACCTTAATGGACATACTCTTACAGGTTCTGCTTCTTCAAGTTATGCTTTAAGAGTAGATTATGGTGAGATAACTGTGAAGGATAGTGTCGGTACGGGTGCTATTGAATATGGTAGAGATTATGCGTTCTTAGTTGGTCACCTAGCAGGAGACTATCCTTCTAAGTTAATTCTTGAATCTGGTAATTTTACTGGTAAAACCAGTGTCTTACAAGCTGGACAACCAGGAGGGTCTGGAGCAAACTATAAATATTATGGCGGGGATGCCGTAATTAAAGGTGGAGTCTTTAATATAGTTCCTGATACCAACGAAACTTATGATTCAAATGGTAACTTTAAGTATGGTTTAAATATGCTTGACATGAATGAATCTGCTTACGCAGGTGGTATATATAGTCCTTCTAGTATTTTAGTTGAAGGCGGTAAGTTCTATAAATTTAACCCTGCCAACAATTTAGCAGAAGGAGCTAATACAAACTTTGTTGCGGATGGATTCAAGTCTGAAAAGAATGGCGACTGATATGAGGTAATACCAGAATAAAGGATTTACATCCGAACATTAATTTAATTAAAGGGGAGGATTTCTTCCTCCCCTATTTTATAAAATGGAGATTAAAAGGAGATTGAAAATGATTAAAGATGATATTACAGTTCGAGTCCGCAACCTAACAGACCAAATAGTAGCTTTTACAATTCCAGAACTACGAGTACGAAGAGTCTTTAGAGGTTTTGAAACAAAAGAGCTAACTGCCGCTGAATTGCGTCAACTTTGGTACCTTCCAGGAGGTTCAAAGCTATTACAAGATTATCTTGCAGTAGAGAATCAAGACCTCGCCGCAGAGTTTGGTATTTCAGAAGATCTTTTTACTCATGAGTACTCTTGGACTTTAAATGATGTTAAAAGAGTTTTACTTAATGGTTCTATTGATGAATTAGCAGATGCTTTGGATTTTGCTCCTATTGGAATTGTTGATACTATTGTAAGTCAAGCAGTAATTCTTCAAATTCCAGATATTAATAAGCATCGTTTAATTCAGCAAGAAACCGGTCATGATATTACAAAAATGATTAGTTATGCGGAAGAGCTAAATAGTTTAGTTGAAGATACTCCAACAGAGCGTAAAACTCGCCGAGTTGGTTCAAATAAAGAAGTGAAACCACAAGGACGCAGAGTCCAATAGAGACAAAGAAAAGGAGGGAGGAATATGGCAGAAGAATCACCTACCTCTTTTCAAGATATGTATGATTTTTTCCTTGCGGGAATTACTGATGACATGTACATGGAAATGACTGAAGAAGATACAAAAGAGGTTTTACAAGAATTATTAGTTGCAGCAATTAATAGTTTTGAGTTTCCTCGCTGAGAAACACCTTTTGTTTTTGATTTTGATAATCAATCTTTTACAGTTAAATTAACATCTACTGAAATGACTATTATTAGACTTTATATGATATGTGAATGGCTTGGGTATCAAATAGCTAATGTTGATCTCGTTAGACAAAAATACAGTGGATCAGATTTTAAGTTTACCAGTCAAGCAGCTCATATAAAACAATTAATAAGTCTAAAAGAATCTTATGAATTGAAGGCTCTTAAAATGCAACGTTTATACTCTAGACGTGAATACGATTCTGATGGACATGTTAGATCATCTATGTATAAAATTATGAACTATGACGCACCTGACAAACGATTTGAAAGGGTGTAACATGGAAACGATATATAATATTTCAATTGATAAAAATACAATTATCAACATTTTAAATAAACAACAAAAACTTACTTTTAAACTTCTCCCAATGTTAGAAGAAAATCAAGAGTGAGATAAACTTTTAGAAACTGTTATTATAGAATTTTTAGGTATGCAGGGTTGTTTTCCTAAACTTGAAAATTTAGTTTCTTTAATTTTTAAATTAAAAGGACTTGAACAACTTTCAGATGATTTTATGGCTTATCGTAGAACTATCTTTGAATGCTGTTCTTTGATTGATAAACTTAAAAAAGATATTGATTAGGAGGTGCGGCCTATGTCACGGAATAGTTTGGCAGCAAGACTTACAGCGTTAGGTGGAGATCAGCTTGGCCGCATTAATAAACAAAAATTAAAAAGTTTACAATGAGCATTAAAAAATGATTATAATTCTAGATTAATTAAAACTCCTTTGCATTCTGCTTGACCAGCTTTAATAACCACCGACTCTGGTGGATTAAAAGCAGATTATGATAAAAAATTTGTATCTGTTGAATTTGATTCTGGATTAGAATCTGGAGACGTTTTTGAAGTATTGGCAGATGGAACTCATTGAATGATTTATTTGCCAGTTTTGACAGAAACTGCTTACCTCAGATCTGAGATAATTCGTTGTAGATATACGTTAGAGATTGATGGAACATCATATTGAGTGTATTTTCAAGGACCAACTGAAACAGATCTTCGTTGGTTTATTAAGAATGCAATTAACGTGAATGAATTAAATCTATCTGGCACAATTTATATAAAATTAACTCCACAAACACGAGAATTTTTTAAGCGTTTTACACATATAAAAGTTGATAATCATATTTGGGAAGTTCAAGTAACAGACAGCATCTCTGTTCCTGGTATTCTTGAATTAGAGGTTCAGGAGTATTATGATAATCCAATAGCAGAATTGCCTGAAATTAAAAAAGAAACAGAGGATTCTGTCATTATTGGTGAAACAGTTGTATCGCAAGATTCGGAAGTAGGATATTATATTCCTAAATCATATTTAAAGAAAAAATATGAATGGAAGGTAACTGGTAATCCTAGAGTGCGAATACTTGAAGTCCTTAATAATGGAAATATGTGTAAAATTAAAGTTTTTGATGGTGCAGTAGGTAATTATACTATATCATATGGAGATTATAATTTAGAATGTACAATTGACTGACAGAGAAATTACATTGTTGGTCCTGATGTTATATATCCTTACAGTTTGGTTAGTTATAAAGGTACGGGAACTTATACGATTGATTCTGATTTAGTTAGAATTAATAGACAAGATGGTAAATCTTGTGACATTGAAGTATTGACTGGCCGTAAAGGTTCTTTTAATTTAACTTGTACAACAGATGAAGGTGAAATTTATACTTTACCTATTACTATTGGATCGTTCACAGGAGGTGGAAATGCGCAAGCAGTCGGTGTTGTTAGCTAATAACTTTAAATCTACTTTTCTTTCTTGTGAAGTTGATCAAGAGACTATTTGAAGAAAACTTTTTGTAGAGTCTCGCCCATATAGTGACAAATTAAAAAGACTTTTAGTAATTAATACTCCAAATTGTCTTGATGAATCTCAAGTTCAATTTCAAGAAATAATTGACAATATGAATCTCCAAGAGATGAAGAATTTACAATATATTAAAAATGTTCCTAAATTAGCCTTTGGAGAACATGAGGAAGTAAGAAGTTATATTCTTTTAGAATTTGATGATTTTCTTCCTAGCGCAAACGAGTATTATAGAAATTGCACTATTAGTTTTACAATTATTTCACATTTAGACTATTGAGAACTTGATGATTATAAGTTGAGACCTTATCAAATTGCAGGTTATATTGATGGTATGTTAAATGGAACAAAACTTTCAGGTATTGGCACTCTTAATTTTATGGGTGCGTCAGAAGTTATTCTTAATGAATATCTTGGAGGTATTGTTTTACGATATATAGCAACTCATGGAAATGCAGATGATAGTGAGAGAATTGATGATACTTTACCATCGCCGCAGGATTTAACAGGTAATGGTTGATAATTATGATACATGGAGATAAAAGGAAAGTTGGATTATTTTTAAGTGGCAGGTCTGTTTTAATTGAAGGATTAAATATTGCTATATCACCACCTACTATTGGAGAAATAGTAATGTTTGGTGAAGATGATTTTTTGTTTGCTACTCAATTAATAGTTCATACAGATGAATTTGTTGCTGAAATTAAACGGGGCAATTCTGAATTAGAAATATTTTCTAATTTTCAATTATTAATGACAATGATCAGAGAAGATAATACTGTTAGAAATATTTTAGTAAATTATTTTGAATTTATTTTCCCTGATTATAATATAGATTTTACAGATAATGAGATTATATTTTTTGTTGAGCAAGATGAAAAGAAAATAGTTGTTAGTAGAATAAATCCTTTTACATTTGATTTATTAAAAAATATGATTGAAAATCTTTTTATCGCTCAATCTTTAGAAGAAGAAGTTGAATATAATCCTGCTAATGATTTGGCTAAACAAATTGCTGATAAAATTAAAGCAGGACGGAAAAAAACTGCGCAATTAAGATCTGAACAGAGTAAAGATCAGTCAATGTTTGCACAAATAGCTTCTTCTTTAGCTATTGGATTGCAAATGGATATAAATATATTTTTTAATTATACTCCATTTCAATTATATGATGTTTATAGGAGATTTTTCCTTAAACAATCTTATGACCTTTATCAAAAAATTTCTATCACCCCTCTAATGGATAATTCTAAAATGGAAGTTCCTGAAGAGTGGACTAAATATATTTATTAACAATGTTATCGATGCCTTGATTGATAATTTGTTATATTAAGGATAATATTATATATGGAGCGCGAACCTATATAATATTTAAAAAGGAAACTTGTATACAGTTTTAATATTAGTTCCTAGGAAAAATTTTTTGAAGGAGGATGATAGCATGCGTATGGGTGTGCGCGAGGTAGCGAACGTTGTGTTCAAACCTCTAACTTCTGTCGATATCGGCAACCAGCACTTCGATGCAGGGCAGCCAGTCCTTTACATCGATACTGCTAAAACCTCTAATCTCGAAGGGGCAGCTACTACGGTATATGCCACTGGTGGACAAGGTAACCCACGTCTTATTGGTTGGGATGGAGAGAAAACTCTTACAGCCACTATTGAAGATGCTCTTATTAGTCCAGAATCTTTTGCTATCCTATCTGGAGCTGGTATCGTTAAAGGTACGGGCAAAGCAAACGAAACTGCTGGTAAGAAAGTTTACGTACATACTGTTTATGACTTAGTTATAGAAGGAACTGGCTCTAATCTCTATGCTAAACTTCCACATGATGTACGTGATGGAGATATTCTTGTAGTGACTAAGGAAGCTCCTGTTTATGCTACTACACTTGATAGCGCAGGTGCTCCTAAAAACTTCTTATCTGCTATTTCTCAAGCAGAGATTTTTACAGATGCAGCTTTAACAAATGCCGTTACAGTTGGTGATCGCGGTGTTATTAATATTGACGGTGTCACAGATCTTTTCTTTAAGATCGCTGTTTCTGGTGATCTTGTAGATTATACTGATCTTGGCGTTGTTGCTGGTGATACAGTTCGTATTGATTGCTATACTGTTCACGGTGGCGGCGCTCAGGAACTTGAGATTAGTGCAAACGAATTTGCTGGCTATTACTATATTGAGATGGATACTCTTTTCCGTGAAGAAGCTACTGGTCAGGATCTTCCTGCTCAGTTCGTTATTCCACGTGGTAAGATACAGTCCAACTTTACCTGTAAGGGTGGCTATACAGTAATGTATAGTTCTTACCTTTTGAATTGCTGGGACGTGCTACAAAAAGTAGCATAATCAGCAGCCAAGTAAACTTGACAAGATAAATCTTTTTTGGTATAATTAAAAATAATAAAAGTTTTTAATTAAAGGAGATTTATATGAAAAAAAGAAAAATAAATGATTTTATTCCAATTGTAAAAGATTATTATTGAATTTATGAAAATGGAGATGTTTATAGTGAATATTCCCATAGAAATTTAACAAAATTTTTAAAAAGAGGATATTATCAAGTTAATCTTATGAGATATGATGATGTCACTCCTAGTGAAAGTTATTCTATTCATCGTTTATTAATGATAGCTTTCAGACCGGTGGAAAACATGGAGAAGTTACAAGTAAATCATAAAGATGGGAATAAATTAAATAATAATTTTGATAATATGGAATGGGTTACTTTAGAAGAAAATATTAAACATGCTTGGAAAACTGGTCTTTTAAGTACCAGAAAAGGAGTAAAAAGTAATTTTTCTAAATTAACAGAAGATGATATAAAAAATATTTTTTCTTTAAGAGAACAAGGGTTTACTCAGCAAGCAATCGCTGATCAAGTAGGATGTACTCGTTCAAATATTTCTTATATTTTAAATAAGAAAACTTGGCAAGTTTAAAGGTTCAACGACTATTCCGAAAGGAAGTAGAGTCAAGCGACTCGAAGTGGAAGGCTCCTGTTTTATACCAGAATAGGATGAAGATATAGTCTGATCTGCATGTATATATAAAGATGCAGCTGTTCGTTATAGAACGAACGGGTTAAGAGTAGCGAACTTAACTGAACATGATGTTACGATGGCCAACTCAGGCGATCCGTCGACATTCTCATTTACTGTTGACTGCTTCCCAGCATATACTAAGTTTAATAAGACAAAGAAAGTTCTTGCTACACTTCAGATTCTTGACCCCGAAGATGCTAAGCATAATTATGCTAACAAAGACATTATCGGTCACAAGAATCGTACAGCTGATGACGATGAGTATTTCAGCGGTCTTTATGGTAAATCAGTCTTTGATCAAGTTACTGGTACACAATCTGGTGGTAGTACAACCGGTGGTAGTACAACTGGTGGCAACTAATCAATTGAGCCTTAATTTAGGATTTAAAGAGGGTGATTTTATATCGCCCTCTTTTTTTATATAGATTGGAGAGAATAAATGAGTTTACGAGTTAGTAGTGGAGGTCTATATCTTTATGCCAGAGATTTTTGAGCTAACGAAGATGTAAATTCTTTATTAACTCAAACAAAAGATAAAATTATACAAAATTATTTTCAAAGAATGATGCCGCAATTATTTTCTGCAAGAGCAGAAGCTTCTTTTGGAAATCAAGTTGACATTAATGATATTGATGATTTCTTTAGAGGTGGAAATGACACTAACTCTGGTTTTATTGCAAGTGTACAATCAGAAGTAGATAAATATTATAGTATTACTTTAAAAGAAGCAGAAGCTCTTTTTTCTTCAAAAATAAATAGTGCTTTAAATAGTTCAAAATCTGATATTGAAAAAGTTAATTCTTTAAATAATGGACAAATACAAGAATTAATTGCAATGATGGATGCGCAAGATAGAGTTCTTGATGCAATGTCCTCTTTAGCATCTTTATATAAACAATATGTCATTAATAGATGTTTAGATGCTGGATATAAAGCTCCAAGAGAATTACAAGAAAGTGGCCTTTTTTCTTTAGGGAATTTTAAAAATGAAGGTATTATAAAAATTATTAATGAATATAATTTAATTAAAAATAATTTAAATATTTTAAAAGAAGATTCAAAACAAGGACTACATAGTTTTACTTTTTTTAGAAAAACAGCTCATGATTTTCATGCATTATATGCGGAGTTTTTATTTACAGCTTGTAGCTATAATGTAATGAGAAATAAACAAAAATTATTTAAAGGAAGTGTTTTAGATGCAAACTGAACTGGTAATTCTAAATATACTATTGGTTCAGGAGACTTATCTGTAAATATTATTAAACATTTAGATAAGGAAATGCAAAATATTATAAATAATGCCGCACCTGATTTTACAAATAGAAAAATTACTGCTACTAGTGATACTTCAATTATAGCCTCTATCAATGGAATAACTGGTACATATGGAGGTACCGTTAAAGAATATAGTGATAAAAGTTTAAATAAATTAGGAGATTTTACTACAATAGCTTCAAGTGCTGGTTCTATATATTATGCCGCTCAAAGAGCAATTCAATATGGACTGCCTTCTCATATGGCTTCAGAAATATGAATTAAAAATTTAGCAGGAGCAATTGTAAATCCTTCTGAAAGAGGAATTGCTAAAAATTATTGAAGCACTTATAAACAATTAATAGGAAAATTATTAATTTTAGATGCTTTAATGGGAGCAATGGGAAATTTAACGGTATCAAGTAATGCAAATAATTTAGTATTTTTTGACAATGGAAAAACTTATTATATAGGAGATTTGATAAAAGTTATTTCAGAAGCGGATGTTCATGGCTTTACTGGGAATATGTTTTCTCAATGAAATCCATATGCTCAAGATAGCGTTGTAATAAATGCAAGTAAAGCTCACTGAGAAAATTTTATTAGTGGAGGAAGCGCGGAAGCTGGAGAAGCTGCGATTGATAATGTATTAAAAGGAATTCAAATAAAAATTTCTCTTAATATTAAAAGTCTTTTAAGTAAATTATAAATTAAACTTGACAACTCTATAAATATATGATATAATATATTTATTGAATATAAAGAAATAAAAGGAGGTTAAATGTTAGATTTAAATTTTGAAATTATTAGTCCACTTACAACTCAAGAGAGATATGAAATTATCAATTTTGCTTTAGATGCGGCTAATGATAATGGATTTCTTAATCAATATGTCTTTGAGCAGGCTTTTTGGTGTAAAGTAGCTGTTTATTTAGTAGATGATATTGATGATGAAATTGTAGATATGGTTAACCGCAATCCTATGGAAGCTTGGGATAAAATGATTAAAGAAGAGATTTTACAAACTTTATTTAATCAATATCAAGAATTAACTATAAATACCGCAGAAGGTGCAATGTCATATCTTGATTATTTAGGTAGTATAACTACACAATATTTCAATGACTATAAAGAATATCTTCTTTCTTTTGGAGGGGCTTTAAGTCAAACAGATATGATGAGTTCTGATAATTTAGATACTTTTACTAAAGAATTGCAAAGTTTTATGAATAATGATAATACTTTAAAAACTTTAAATGTTGCAGATGAATGAGGAATGAATAATAAAATTCAAGAAGAAAAAGAACCTAAAAAAATAGAATTACCAGAAGAAAGTTTATTTAATTAATTAGAATGCTCTTACGATTAAATTTGTAAGGGCATTTTTTTATTAGACAAGCAAAAGATTTTTTAAATATTTTAGGTGTAATTTTAAATAATTGATATTTTGTTATGGATTTAAAATAACATGCGTAGAGGAGGTACAAGGACATGGCGAAATATTCAAATACTATAGAATATTCTATATCAACTAAGCTTGATTCAAGTGGCTTAACGCAATTACAAACTCAAATTAGAGAAGTTGAAGCCTCTTTAAGAAGATTATCAGGCAACGATCTTAATGATAAATTAAATTTTAATGAACCAATTAGACAGCTACAAGAATTGAACAAAGCACTGTCTTCTTCTTTTAACTCTTCTCTTGGTATGTTAGATTTATCAAAATTTAAAGCACAAATACAGGCTGCGGGAGTTACAGCAAAAGATTTAGGGATAGCTTTTAAAAATAGCGGTGCTCAAGGGCAAGTTGCTATGAATAATCTTCTTGGCCAAATTGGTAAAATTGATACAGGATTAAAACGTAGCTCTACAACAGTAGATAAAATGTTTAATACTATATCTAATACTGTTAGATGAGGCGTAGTATCAAGTGGTTTTAGTGCTATGTTAAATTCTTTACATCAAAGTGTTGACTATGTTAAAGAATTGGATGATTCTTTAACTCAAATTATGTTAGTAACAGACTATTCTCGTGAACAGATGAATGAATATGCTAAAAGCGCTAATGAAGCTGCTAAGGCTTTAGGAGCAACTACGGTAGATGTTACACGAGGATCTCAAGTATTTGCTCAGCAAGGATTTGATCTTCAACAGTCAAGTCAATTAGCAGAATTATCAATTAAATTAGCTAATGCTTCAGAGCAAGATTCTGCGACTACCTCTGATCAAATTACTGCTTTAATGAATGCATATCATTTATCAGGAAGTATGGAGGAATTAGAAAAAGCACTTGATTCGTGAGCCATGGTAGCAAATGTATCAGCAGCAGACGTAGAAGAACTCGCAAAAGCTTCTCAAAAAGCAGCTTCTACCGCAGCAACTGTTGATGTTAGTCTTGAACAATTAAATGCTCAAATTGCAACTATAGAGTCTGTAACAAAAGAAGCTCCAGAACAAATCGGCAATGGTCTTAAAACTTTATATGCTAGATTTTCTGATTTAAAAGCTGGAGAAACTTTAGAAGACGGTGTTGATCTTGGCAAAGTTACCAGCGCCCTTCAAGGAATAGGAGTTGAAGTCCTTGACGCAGAAGGTAAAATGCGCAGTGTTGGTGATATGATAGAAGATATGATGGAGATCTGAAGTGATCTAGATTCTACTCAAAAAGCTGCGATAGCGCAAACTGTAGCAGGAAAATATCAATTAGGTCGTTTTGAAGCTTTAATGAATTCTCCTGAAATGTATGATCAATACGCAAAAGCTTCATTAAATGCAAGTGGTACTCTTGATCAAATGAATGAAGAATATATTAATTCAATGGCTGGGAGAACAGCAAAGCTTCAAGCAACATTAGAAGGATTATTTAATTCAGTTTTTAATCCAGATAATTTTTATCCAGCAGTGGATGCTTTAACTAGTTTTGTAGATTTAATTAAGAAATTAGTTGATTCTCTTGGTGGAGGACAAACTGTTTTAACAGGAGTAGTCGCTTTATTTGGTAAATTATTTAGTAACAATATGGCTCAAATGATTAATGATGCCAATATAAATCGTAAAATAGAACAAGCTAGAAAAGATAATGCTTTAAATGTTCCTGATACATTAAGACAACTTGGTTTTACTGATCCGACAACATTTCAAGGACAAGCTTCTAAAAATACTGTAGATTTTATTATGAAAGGACAAGAGGCTTTGCCTAATATGTCGGAGCAGCAAGCAGAACAATATAATAGAATTTTATTAGATATTACTAATAATTCTAATATGGTAGCACAAGAAACTGAAAAAATGGAAAAAGCTATACGAGCAGCCGGTATAGTTGGAGCCGCAGTACAGGATACTGCTTTGGGAAAAGATACGCAGGCTCTTGCAGAAATGTTAAGTCAGTTTTCTCAAGGAGAAAATTTAAAACAATATGTGCAAAATTTTAAAGATGGTAAAAGTGCTGCAATAGAGTTTAAAGAATCTTTATTAACTGTTATTCAAATGCAAAAAGATTTTAACTCTGGTACTTTAACAATGGATCAAAAGGCAGATAAATTAAAAAATGTTTTTAATGGTGCCAGTAATGCTTTACAAGATTTTAGAGAAGCTGGTGTTTTACAAACAGAAGAATTTAATCAAATGGCTGAACAGCTTGAAAATCTTGAAAATAAAATGATTAATTTTGAAGGTAGCGCTAATAAAAATGAAGAAGAGCTTAGAGAATTAACGCTGGAAGCTACTAAATTTATTGAATCTATTCAAGGTTTAACTTCTGGTAGAGTTAATATAGATAATTTATTGAGAACTTTAATGACCGGAGAATCTAGTCTTGCTCAAGGAAAAGCTATGAAACAACGTTCTGAAAGCGAAGCTAAAGCTTTTAATGAAGGATTAGATAATCAGAAACAAATAAAATCTATTATTGATACTACTGCTGCTGTTGGACAATTAGCTTTTGCTTGACAAAGTTTTCAAAATTTAGGAAGTATTTGATCTAATGAAGATTTAACAACTGGAGATAAAATTCTTCAGACAATAATGAATTTAAGTATGACTGTTCCTCAGTTAGTTACAGCTTTTGATACTTTAAAACAAAAAGATCTTTTGTCCATATTTTCAAACACATTCACGTCTTCATCAACAGACATAGTTGCAGAATTAAAAAAAATCGAAGATCAAGGAATTTTGGCTTATGATGAATTGATTGAGCATATTAGTAATGGCGGTAGCATGAATAATTATGCTAAAAACCTTGAAAATGTTTCAAATGCTGGAGCAGAAGCTACCAAAAAACTAAATGAACTTAAAAATGCAGCTCCTGGCGTTGAAAAAGGGATGGCAATGGTTGATATTGCTACAGAAGGATTAAACCAAAAAGCTGCGAAGTTACCAAGTATACTAGATTTAGTAAAAAATGGTTTTTCTTCTTTAAAAGCTGTTATTCTTGCTCATCCCTTTTTAGCTCTTGCAACTGCTATTGGAGTAGCAGTAGCAGCTTTTAATTCTTATGTAGAATCAGTAAAAGAGACAAGAAGAAAAAATAAAGAATTATTTGATGAATTAAAAACTGAAAGTGAAGATTTCAGTAATAAAATTGATAATTTTAATAAGCTATATGAATCTTTTAAAGAAAGCGGAAAAGTTTCTGATGAATTAAAGAATAGTGCGAAAGAGTTAGGTATAGAACTTGGTATAGCAGGTACTGATGCTATGATTGCCGCAAATAATTTTAATGGTCTGGCGAAGGCTATTGAAAATGCCAATCAAGCTAAATTAGATGATTTAATTAATGCGGCTGAACAAGTTAGAAAAGACAGTCTTGGAACAGAATGGTGAGAAGGCGGAGCTGCTGGCTCTAAACTTGGGCAAGCTGCAATAAATAGTGGAAGTGAATTATATAGAGGACGTTTTGGTATTGGTGGAACTAAAAGTCAAGAGATAAGAGACGTTCTTTCTTCTACAAATATCTTTGATTTATCTGATGATGTTGCAATTATTGGTACGATGGAAAACAGACTAGAAGAGTTTAAAAAGCTTCAAGAAGAAAGTAATAATGCTTCTAATGAAGAAAAAAGAACTAAAGCTTGAAAAGATACTAATGCTGAAATAGAGCGAGCAATTAAATTAACTCAAGATTTTTTAAATTCAGAAGATGCTCAAAATGCAAAAGATGCACAGCAGAGTGAATTTAATGCGAGATCGCAACAAAATGATTTCCAAGAGCAATTTGAAGATATAACAGATATATCAGAAATTTTAAATATTTTACAGTCAGATAATAATAATTTAGTTTCAAATTATTTTTCAGAAAATACTTTTTCTGAATTACAAAAAATACAACAAGCATTAAAGTTAATTACTGATGAGAGTGCTAAAGCAACTTTAGGTGTAAAAGAAGTTGAATTATCTCTTAGTGGACAAGGTAAAGATATTGATTTTTCTGAAATATTAAAAAATATTGATATTAAAGATCAATTTAAAATTGTTGGAGCAATTGATCAAGATAAAACAAGAGAAGAAATTGAAAGAGATTTAAGAAATATCGTTAATAGATTAAATAATGGAGAAAATTTAGAAGTTATATTAAAAACTGTCTTACAAGAGCCTTCCGAAGAAAATCTTAGTAAAATAGGTAGATATTCTCAAGAGAAGATAGAAGAGATTTTTAAGACAGCTAAAATGGAAGATGTACCTATTGACGATTACGTTGAGCGCTTTAAAGCAAGCGGTGGGGCTGGTGTTGATGAAGGAGAAATCAATACTTTAAGAGAAACTATAGACGAATTAACTAATTCTTATGAAGAAGCAAATAAAGCATTATCGAACATGTCTGAAGAAGCGCCTGATTTTGAAAAAACACAAAAAGAAGTAAAAAATTTAGCAAATTCCTTAGATAAAGCAAAAGAAGATTTAAAACAGTTTGCGGTTGAAGCGTTAGAAACAGCAAATGGAATGGATGAATTATCTGAAAAATGAGAAAATATCAATGATGCAATTTCAAATGGTTCACCTGGAGAAATAGCTTCTGCTTATACTGATTTACAAAATATATTAAGTCAAATTTTGAACGTTGATCCATCAGCAATTACCGATACTTTTTTACAAAGCGAAGATACGCTAAGAGCATTGGGAGAATTAGCAGAAGGCGATACTTCTGCTATTTATAGATTAAGAGAAGCCTTCGCTGATCCAATTAATTTACAAGCATATTTAGAGACTACTTCTTTAACAGAGCAACAAATTCCTCAATTAATAGAATGACTAAGTATAGCAGACGCAGCTTTACCTGATTTAGAAGTAGGTGCAACTCTAGATGATGCTCCATTCTTAGATGCTTTATCTGAGATGATGGCTGCCTCTCCAGAAGCTGCAGAAGTTATTAATAATGCTTTTGATGGAATAGGATATGAAGTTGAAATAAGTAATGCAACGATTCCTATGCCAATTATAGAAATGACAAATAATGTTGGATCTGCAATGGCAGATGTAGCTTCTAGTGTAGTAGGAGCTTTTGCAGGAGGCGCAGCAGGAGCAGCCATAGGATCTAGCGTAAAGTCAGCAATCAGTTTTGCTCAAACAGGTGTATCTAACATATCCGTTCCTCAAGTAACTCTCAGAAAGAAAGGTGGGAATTCTGGAGGGGGTACTTATCGTAAGAATACCGGTGGCTCTGGTGGAGGCAAAGGAGGAGGAGGCGGTGGAGGCGGTGGCGGCTCAGGAGATACTTATGAGCCAAAGACCAAAGACCCTATCGAAGAAGAAATAGATCTTTATGAAAAAGTTAATACTCAGTTGAATGATGTTGAAGAAACTCTTTCAGGAATTCAACAAGAAACTGATAGATTAATTGGCCCTGAAGGTCGCGCCAATATGAATAAGCAAATCACTTTGCTTGAAAAAGAGATTGACCTCCAAAAAGAAAAACTTGCTATCCAAGAAAAAGAAAGAAATGATTTAAGAAATCAACTTTCTCCTTTTGGAACGAAATTCGATTCAGAAGGATTTATTTCCAATTATCCTCAAGTCTTAAAATCTCTTGAAGGTAGAGTCAATGATTTAATTAATGAATATAATAATACCGCTACAGAAGAAGGTCAGGAAGATTTAGAACTTGCTATAGAAAATGCTCAAAAAGACCTGGATAAATTTAAAGATCTTTACCAACGTTATGATGAACTTCAAGGTAAAGAAATTAAAGAAACTCTAAATCAAATAGAAGAATTAAAAGACGCTATTGAAGATTTGCGGATTGAAGCATATAAAGCATCACAACAAGCAATAGATGATATTAAAGAACTCCGAGACAATGCTGCGGAACTTCTTGGTTTATTTACAGATTATAAATCAGATTCTCCATTTAGAGCAACTATAGTAGATGCAGAGAAGCTTAAAAATATTTTTGGTGGAACCAAGAAAGAAGCTATAGATTATTATCAAACATTAATTGACAAGAATGAAGAAATGGCTAGAAGAGCTACTGATGCAGAGAGTCGTGCTACGTATCAATCATATGCGGCATTCTTCCGACAGCAACAAGGAGCGGCTGCTAATAATCCTTTAGGGACTGGCGCGTTAGGCTTGGCAAGTCAAGATTTAGCTAGATTGCAAACTTGGATAGATAATCCAAATGCAGCTAATAATCCTTTCCAGCAAAATACCGCAGCTTTATATGAAGCATATGAAGATGCTTATAATAGAATGCGGGAGTTAGCTTTAGAGTCAGAAAAAGCTTGAGAACAACTTGAAGAAGATATCATAGATGGCTATGATGATATTGCTGAAAGAGAAGAAGAACAAATTGATCGTTATGATAGATTAACTGATAAACTTGAGACAATAGCTGATGTACGAGCTCTGGTATATGGAGAAGAAGAGTTTGGTAACATATCTAAACTTTATGACCAAATAGGTCGTACTACCTTACAGCAAGCCAGAGATCAAAAGTTAATCTATGAACAGTGAGTAGCAAGATATCAAGCGATTGAAGATAAAACTTCTGACATAGCAAAGCAAGTCCGCACTAATATGGAAGAAGCAGAAGATAGATTAATTGAAATTCAGAAAGAAGTTGCGGATGCTTGGCAAAAGGCTTTTGAAAATGCAATTAAAGAAATTACAGCGAAAGAAAATCAACGTTTATTTGGTACTCGTAATATAGATGATATATCTTCTGACTGAGAACGTGACAAAAATTATGCTGATAGATATTATGATGAAGTACAGAAAGCTAACTTAATAGAACAACTTAGACTTAAATATCTTGACTTCTTGGACGATGCTCAGGGTTCAAGCTTAGCTATTCAAAATCAAATTAGAGATGCAATGGAAGAGCAAGTGAAATATCTACAAGATCAAGAGCATCTTTCAGAGTTTAATGTAAAATATGCAAATGCTCAACTTGAAATTCTTCAAAAACAGATAGCATTAGAAGACGCTAGAAATAATAAAAATCAAATGCGTCTTCGCAGAGATACTCAAGGTAATTACAGATATGTTTATTCTGCTAATCAAAATGATGTAAGAGATAAAGAAGCTGATTTATTACAAACTGAGTTTGATGCTTATAATATGTCTACTGAAAACAGAATGAATACATACTCAGATTGGTTAAGTGCATATCAAAATTATATCCAACAAAGAGAAGCTTTGGTTCAAAGAGCTGAGCAAGGTGATAAAGATGCTGCGGATGCTCTTAAAAAACTCGAAGAGGATTTTGCAAGAGATATGGCTGCCTACTCAGAAGAGCTGGGTGATTCTTGAGAGGGTATGGTTGGTGCTCTTCAATGAATGACTGAAACTGGTACAGATAATATTAGAGACATGGCCGAACAAGCTATGACGGCTATCCAAGAAAAAACTGATGAGTCTCTTGGAGAAGTAGGTATTCAATGAAATGAAACTATAGACGGAGTTATCGAAGATATAGATACTCTAATGAATGTTAATAATCGAGCAAGCAATGATATACAAAATGAAGCTCAAAAATATCGCACTTTAATTGAAGATGAAGTAGCTCCAATAGTAACTAATGGTTTTAATAATATTGATGGTGCTATTATAGAAGCAACTAACTCAACTAAAGATTTAGCCGCGGCTACTCGTGAGCTAAATGATGCTTTAATGGGTGATAATGCTCAATTAGTTGAAGCTACAGAGCAGCTTGAAGAATATCGTAAGCAACTAGATGATGTTAAAAATTCAAGTGCGGTTACTGCTCAACAATTACGAAAAGCACAAGAAGATTTAGATCAATCTAAAGCTCAGAATTTAAATTATCAAACCATTCTTGATGATATTGCAGCTGGCCGTAGAGATAAATATGGGAATGTCCCTGAACCTCCTTCTATCTCAGGTAATGGAGACGGTGGCAGTAGAGGCGGCTTCCATGTTGGAGATATTGTAGGATTCAATGGTTGATACTACTATGACTCTTGGGGAGAAGACCCCGCAGGAAATTGGTATTCTGGACAGGCAAATGCGGTGAGAATTTCAGATTTTTCAGGTTCTTCTGTTGGAGGATATCAATATACCGGAGACTATTCTGTACACTTGGAAGATCCTGAAGATGGCGGATGGCTTGGGTGAGTAAAACCTGAACAGCTGTTCGATACAGGTGGTTATACTGGTGACTGAAATGGCGATGGAAGAATTGCAATGTTACATCAAAAAGAGTTGGTATTAAATTCTTCTGATACTGAAAATATTTTAAATGCGGTCAATATGGTAAGAAATATGGCTGACATGCTAAAAGTATTTAGCGGAATGTCTGTTAAAGGAACTGGATTTAATAAACTTGGGGGAGATACTATTAAACAGAGAGTTGAAATTACTGCTGAATTCCCCAATGTTCAAAGTTCTGGCGAAATTGAGCAAGCCCTGCTCAATATTGCTGATTCTGCTTATCAATATAGTTATAGAACTAGATAAAAATTTTAGGGCAAAATTCTATAATCTGTATACTTTAATTTTCAATTATTAAAGAGTGAGATTATAAAAGGATTTTATTTGCGGGAAGAGTATAATCTACTCTTCCCGTTTTTTTATTTAAAGATAAGGAGGCGTCGATGAGCAAAACCGATGATATAAGGAATAGCATTTTAGAAGCTATAGACACAATAGCGCAACGGCGCATCGATCAGTTACAATTAGATAAAACAATTGTAGCTATTATTAATTCCAAAGTTGGTGTTGCCAATAAAAGGAACATCTATAAAGTGGAATATGAAGGTGGCTTTTTTAATGCCACAGCTCAGAATGAAAACGACGCATATTTACCAAGAATGGCTGTATATGTACAAGTCCCGCAAGGAGATTTTTCTAAAGAAAAATTTATCTTAGGTCAAGCCAGTAAGTTAGCAACCAATGAACAGATTTCTGTTGTTTCAGCTTTATCTAATAACTATGGTATTATAGGAAAAAATATTTTAGAAAACAATGCACAAAAAGTTGGTTTGTATTCATATCACAGTCCGACAGAAGAAAGTATTAATGGAAATAAAATTAATAAAATTGATCATAGATATAATTTTTTATATGGCGGAGATACTGAATCAGAACTTACTCCTGCGCTGGGTGAATTATCTTTGTACAAAAAAGATGCTCAAGCAGTGATGTTCAGAGCAGATTTTATGACTCAATTAACCACAGAACAACAGAATAGAGCAACTGGTGAGTATGGATTAGTTTTTAATTTAGTTTTTAAAAATTTAGCTTCTGGAATTGGTGATACTCAAGGGGCTATATTTGACTATTATAAAGAAAAAATAGCAGCAAATTCTACAAGTTTAAAAACTTGTGATGAGCAATTAATATCAATTATAAAGAATAATTCCGTGGGAAATTTAATTAAATCGGATGGAAAATTTGATGAATTAATTAGTCAAATCCAAGAGCTGGAAAGAGTCTTTAAGAATAATAAAAAAGTTGAATATACTGCCGAAGTTGAAGATTTAATTTCAAAATATATAACGATGATTAATAATATGCGGACTGCCTCTACAACGCAAAATATGCTAGACTCTAGATTAGAGTGAAGAAACGTTCAGATAGGAGAACCCGCAGAAAAGAATGTATCATATTATTTAAGTTCAAATGATATGATTGGCAATCCTTTTTCTTTTTCCTCTTGGATGAGTCAATATGGAGTTTTTGAAATTGATTTAGAAAATCTTTTAAGAATAGATAGTATATTATTTTATAAAGAAGGCTTTATAGAAGATAGCGTTAAGGAATCAACTTGACGTGAAGGTGATCCAGATATTTGAGTAAGAAATGTTCAAATGTATTTAATGAAGCCTATCTCAGAAATTAGCTCAGGATATCAATTAAAGGTTGAAGCAACTGACACTGGAATGATTTTTGATAGTGAAGACGATGATCAAGAAATTATTGCGGAAGCTACTTTCTTAAAACAATATTATGAAGATTTGACTAAAAATTCAAAAACTAAGATATATTGATTTAAGCAGAGCGACTCCGTTACATCTCCCGCGAATGCAAATTATAATATATATGGTGGAATTGGTTGAAAAGAAATACAAAATAATTATTCTTATCAATTAACTTTAACTGCAAAAGATAATCTCTGTTATGAAAATCACTACAGGTGTACAGTGGTTTACTTAGGGGAAGAAACACCAATTATTTTAAGATACGATTTTATTGTATATAATAATGGCGGACAGGTATTTACATTAGAGTCGGATTTAGGTACTAATTTTACTTTTGATGCGGGTATACCAACTTTAACAATATACAAAGAAGAGGATGAAGAATTAGTTGAAATAATTGATAGTCCCCTTTATAACTTTAAATGAGCTTTAATTGATGGTAATAATCAAAAAGTATTTTTAGATGAAATTAATAAATTAGATTTAACTAATATTAGTATAAGTACATATAATAATTATACTAATTCAAGTAAATTATTAAAAAATATTAAATGATATTGCGGTGATAGAGATATAACGTCAGCCAGTAATAAAAGTAAAGCAACACGAATAAAATATCCAATGTCCAATATAGGAACTGCCGCGAATGTTACTTTTGAATGTTATATAGAATACAGAAAGAAAGAGACTGATAGTTTCTCTTCTATTGGAAAAACATCTATAACACTAGAGAACTTTAAATCTTTAAGTCCTAGTGATTTTAGAATTTTTATAGAGAATGGCGATCAAGTATTTCAATATGATGAATATGGTAATGCACCTAATGCAGCCAAGTATAAAGATCCGCAAGAAATTTTGCCATTGAGGGTACATTTATTTGCACCAAATAATATAGAAATTCAAAATACCAGTTATAGAGTAAAATGATACCTTCCTACATCAGATACTTTATTACAATATAGCAATGCTAAAATTGATCCTGCAACAAGTATTGCAAATATGTATGAAGGAAATGAATTAGTATTTGACATAAAATCTTTATATGATTATAATTCTATAGACAATCAAATAAGGTGTCAGGTTGATTTTAATGATACTACTCGGTATGCAAATACTAATTTAACTTTTACTAAAGTTGGAAACAACGGAACTAATGGTACAGATGTGGTTGCTAAAATTATTCCAAGAGTAGAAAATACTATTTATGCGGAGCAACCATTAACATTATATTATGGTACTGATAACAAAATTTTATTTACAGGCTCTAACGTTGCCAAAGATATTCCTTTTAATTTAACTGATAATAATGGAATTGTAATTCCTAAACTTTATCAAAAAAATCAAGAGGTAAATCCTGATAGCATTAGATGAAATATAGCAGGAAATACTAGCACAGCATCTAATAAATATGGACATAATATTCAAATAATTGATAACAATTTAATTTGAACAACAGGAGCAAAACAATATCGACAAAATATCTTAAAAGCAGAATTGAAATATGAATCTAAATCATATTATGCTTTCTTTAATTTGCCGTATATTAGATATAATAGTGCTGTTCCACGCTTTGATTCCAATAGAATAGCAATTAAAAATAATACATATCTTAAAGAGATTATTTATAATGCGGACGGCCGCGATCCTTTGTATAATCATAATCAAGGATTAGAATTAATTAATCTTCCAAAGAATTATAGAATTGATTGAAGAGCTAAAGGTGGATATGTTACGAATGAAACGAAACCTAATTTTTCGCTTCTATTGGAAAAAAATGGTAGTCCTAAAACAACTATTTCAAATTCTACTCAAACAAAAGTATTTGTTTTGCCAAATGATGAATTTAATGGCAGTGTAACTAATAATTATATTGAAGCTATTATTTATTCAAATAATACTTTATTTGCAACAGTATGTGCTCCAATTAGTATGTCTTTAAATACTTTTGGTTTGGCGTCTTTAAATGCTTGAGATGGAAATTCTATTACTATTGATGAAGATGAAGGTTATATCATGGCTCCGCAAATTGGGGCTGGCTATAAAGATACTTCTACAAATCTTTTTACTGGTGTTGTAATGGGGCAAGCTGATGATTACAGCTCTGGAGAAGAGCATCTATATACTGGATTATTAGGATATAAAAATGGTATGCGTTCATTCTTTATTGACGCTGAGACAGGAGATGCTACTTTCGGTTATCCTTCTTTAAATACTGATGAAAAAAAGGTTAGAAAATTTATTAATGGTAAATGAGTCGAGATTGACAATTATAATGAAGGCGAAATTCAATTACGCCCAGGCGATGTTAGTATCATTGGTGGATGAAGATTAGGAAGACGTTCATTGTTTTATTCTATTAATAATGATAATGATCAAGTTGAAAATACTTTAGGAAATGCATATTCCGTGGATGGGACAGACCATACAAAGGATATAGCTGGCGGTAGTCGAGGAATTTTACTTTCTGCCGACAAACCTTATATATATGTAAAAAGTAGAACTATTACCGACGATGATTTAAGTGGGGGAGATGCCAGTGTTAGTCAAATTAAAGAAGGCGATTCTATTGGTGTACAATTAGACCCACAAAATTATAGAGCATTTGGAATTTATAGACATTATAAAGAAAATAATAATTGAACAAGAGTCCTTCTTAGTGGTATTAATAATCAAGGAGAATTAGTTGCAAATAAGGTACAGTCTGCTCCATCTTCTTCTACTAATCCAACAACTACAACTATGGGAGTTAATTTACTTAAAGCTTTTGGAAGTCCTAATCCAACTTATGTTGGTTTAAATTTGTCAGTTTCAAAAGGTAGAGGAATTGACCAAATTGGTACATCTTTCTTTAAAGCTTTTATAGATAATACAGATAATAATACTTCTGGGCAATTGTATATCACAGCGGGGTATAATAATAATAGTGATTATGTAAGGCCGATTAGTATACACGGAAAAAGTATTGATTTATATGCAGATAATAATAATTCTCATGCAAAAACTTCTGATTCTTATATAAAAATTAGTGAGAATAATTTTTCTGGAAAAGTAGGGAATACAAATATAGATTTTAATAGAAGTACAGCTAGTTCTATTACAACATTTGAAGCATTTACTATTAATTCAGGTTTATCAAGTGCTAGGAAAAATTTCACATTGTCTAGTGCCGCTCAAACTTTCAGCGCTTCAGGAGCAATAGGAATAAATTCTGGGGGAACTTATACTATTAATTCAGTAGGTGCTATTAATATTAATACAACAGGAAATAATAATATTAAGTTAACTAGACAGAATGGTAGTAATGTTGAACTTCAAACAGAATGAACGTACTTAAGAACTGGAAATAATAACAATAATATGTTAGCTATTACGAATAATACTGGACAAACTACTCAATTAAAGTCTGATGCAGCTATTAGTGTTACATCAAATAAAAGACTAACATTAACAGGAAAAGGAAATAATGATGCTGGTGATTATGGCATTATTTTAATATCAAACGATACAGCAAATAAAAGTGTTTCGTTGAAACTACGTCCGCACTATAGCGGAGGCTCAAGTCACCCATTTGATTTAGCTCTTGGAAATGCTGGTAATGTTTGAGTAGAATTTGAACCAAGCAATAGCATTGCTAAATGATACACCGGTATGAATCAAGAAATTGCAATGGGGTTAAAGATTAATGGTAATTTTTTAGGCAATGATTATGGTTTAAAAGTAGATAATAATATTACATGTGATAATAATATTAATGCAGCTACCTTTAGTGGTGATGGCTCTAATATTTCTAATACTGCTGGTGGTACTGGAATCTCAGGTGGAGATGTTATAGTAGAAGGTGTTGGCGGCAGCGATTGAATAACTGTACCATTAATAGATTTAACTAATGGTAGACCATTTTTTGGAACAAGAACTTTAACAGTAAACATGCCTACATCTTGAGAAATATGAAATGCAATATCTGGAGAAGTTTCTAGTGCTATTAATAGTGCTTTATCAAATTATGTAACAGAGAGTGAATTAAATGACTATGCTAAATCAAGTGATTTAGACAATTATCTAAAGAAAGATGTTAATTATACTATTAATAATCCAGATGGTGGTTATGTAAGAAATGTTGTTTATAATTCAGAAGGAAAGGTTACTGGTGTTGATAAATCAGTTACTTTTTCTGCAAGTTAAGAGAGAAAAGGAGATTAAAAATGAATACATTACAAACACGTTTAGAGTTACAAGGAGCTGTCCAGCAATGGATTGACTCTTTCATGCAAGAATACAATGTATCACCTGCGATGATGGATGATGCTTTGTCAAAAGCGCTGCTTAATATTAAAGAATTAGTTATTCAAGAGTATTTAATTGCGGCTCAGATGGCATCTTCCAATCAACAAGAAGATGTAGAGGAGGTACCAGATGAGCAGGATAACACAAATACAGCAGAACGGTAGTACCGATAAATATGACATAGGTGCAACTTTTGAAAATGTTACTTATGATTACAATAATGGAACAAAACGTTTTACACTTAAAGATCTATATGAATATCTAAAAAGATTTTTTAATAATGGCACATTTGTAAAGTATTCAAATGCGGAACCGCAAGATGAAAGAATAAAAATTTGATATGATACAACAGTAGAATCAGAATAGGAGGTATAATATGGCTACTATAGTAAGTACACTATATCCTCCTTTAATTGATACTTTCATGTCGGCTTTTCAATATGAAGGGCCGGCTCCCGTTTCCTTTTCTTTTTCTCCTTATAATAGTTTAGGAGATATTAAAAAAATACATGTGTCTTTAGTTAATCAAAGAACTAACCAAAGTGCTTTTGAAAATAATTCAAAAGCTTTACCTGCTAGTGTTGATCAAATTTTACTTGATAACATTTGAATCATTCCTTTTAATATAAACGGTACAAGTGTTTTAACAGTAGATGCCGTTAATAATGTTTGTACTATTGATATTCCAAGAGAACTTCTCAAGGGAGATAAAGATGGTTTTGTGGTAGATAGTTATTACAAAGTACAAATTAGATTAGATAGCTCTACAACTACTCCTACATCTACAACATATTTACAAGAAAATAGACAATATTTTTCTGAATGGTCAAGTGTTTGTTTAATAAAAGCTATTCCAAATATACAAATTGGAATGGTAGATTTTGATGATGAATTTGATAATATCCAAAGCGGAAATGTGATATCTAAAGTTAGAACAGTACAGCCTGGTATCGTTCCAATAGTAGGAAGTGTCATATTTTCTTATAAAGAAATTTTATCTACTAAAAACGCGGAAACTCTGCAAAGATATCGTATAACGATTATTTCAGACGACAATAACGAAATAATTGATGAAACTGATGATTGAGTATATACAACAAACAATACTGATCCTAATAGAATTTATTGACTTGCGGATATAACAAATGCAGACCCTGATAAACTTTTTACAGTTAAAATAGAAGTTATTACAAAAAATCAATTCTATTTTAGCAAAAATTATCAACTAAAAACTGCAAATTTTGATGCGCTATCTTTTACTCCTACTTTTGAATTTAAGAAAATAGCATTAGATAAATATGAGTCTGTTGAGAATAAAATTGTGACAGAAGAAGATGGTATGGTTGAGTTTACTATTACAACTACACAAGAACTTCCGCAAGGTTTCCTTTATGTAAAGAGAGCAACTAGTTTAGATAATTATAAAAATTGAGAGTTGATTAGCTGTACTGAAAATATTGGACAAGTAAATGAAACAATTATTGATCCAACCGTTGGAAGTTTAACTACGTATAAATATGCTTGTCAATATAGATTAAAGAAAAATAATGCTTGGACAAAAACCTATATTAGTCAAATTGTTTATCCAGATTTTTATGATATGTTAATCTACAGACAAGGTAAACAAATAGCTTTAAGATATAATACTCAAATAACTAGCTATTCCGCAGTTGTTAATAGACAAGTAATTAATACTTTAGGAAGTAAGTATCCTAAATTTGCAGAGAATGCTCAAATGAATTATAAAAAATTTACAATATCTGGTTTAATAACATCTGAATCTGACTTTAATAGAAAGTTTTTGAATGATAGAGATTTTGCTTCTGAAATGAATGACTATGACAGATTCATGGATGGTAAGTATGAAGTTAGAAATGATACTATTGCAGATAATGTTTTTACATACAATCATGATATAGCGACAAATGAATATACTCAAGAAGCAACTGAACATTTATTAACAACTCGACATGACTTAGCTCCTAAAGATAATTGATGGTTTGAAAGACTATTTAGAGAAGAAGCTTTAAGTTGATTAAATGATGGAGAACCAAAACTTCTACGTTCAATGTCAGAAGGAAATTTAGTTGTTATGTTAACTGATATATCATTAACTCCAAACGCACAAATAGGGCGCCGCACTTATAATATATCAATGACAGCTTATGAAGTTGGAGATGGATATTCTTTAGATGTTCTTTCTTCTCTTGGAATTATAGATATTCCAGATGAGTATAGTGAATATATTAATGCAGGCTCTGGATCATCTTCTGAAGAAGAAAGCGGAGATGATTCTGAAGGAGCAATTGAAGAAAAAGTTATTTCTCAAATATATAAGAAATCAGGAACTAATGATGCGTTAATTTTTGATAATGTAGATTTAATTGAAAAGCCAAGTGTAGAGTCATATACTTTAGATAATTACTATAATGGTTTATTTTATCAGGGTGCATATAGTAATTATAAAGTAATTGCAGGAACATACAGATTAAAGGATTTACATATACAATTTACATCAACTCCTCAATGATATGATGTAAGTTCTAAAGAATTAATGACTAGTACATCTAATGTAAATAATTTAATTTATGGTTATAAAGTTGGTTTAAAAATTTACGTTGAATCTAAAAAATTAGAAAATGAAGTAATAATTTTTGTAGAAGAAAAAGGGTATTATCAAGTACCAAGTAATTTAGAAATTACTGATGTAATTTTATACGATAATGCTGTAGCTACTTTAGATTTTAAATTAAATTATAAGAGACAGTATGATGAAAGTTCTGTTCCAAGCGCATCAGAAATTGCTCAAAAAATTGTTGGTCAATTGTCTGGTAAGTGAATAAAAGGACAGACAATCGCAGATGAAATTAAAAATAAATATGAATATTATAGAACGACAACAGAGAAAAAAGGTTTTAACGGTCTATTGGAGAAACAATATCTTGATAAAATTACTGCTTTTGGTTTTGATGGAACTTCTTATACTATGTTAGGAATTTTATTTGAAAATGAAGAACAATATAGTCAATATTTAGTTGGTCGAACTGGTGTATATAATTTAATGACTGATTTTCCAATAGAAGATGTAGTTTTTCTTGGACGAAGAATGTTTAGAAAAGATAACGAAGATTATAATGATCAAAAAATGGACAATTTTATCTTTGATAAATCAACTGCGGGTTACCAAGCTACTCCAATTGACTCATTGGGGTGATATAGTATTGATTCAGGAGAAGCTTTAGATGTTTTAGTTGTATTTAATGATAGAATGAGTACGCCAGAAAGAAACCAGATCGTAAGAAATTTTATTGGTGAAGATAGTTATCCATATGATTCTATTGATCAGATAGTAAATCCAAGTATTAATACAATTTATGGTGTTTATAAAGATAATGACGTTGTATTAATGCTTTATACTTCAGAAAAAGAGTGGATTCAAGTAGAACTTGTAAACGATGGTTCACACACTGTTATTGGTTTAGACGGATATGATAAAACTTTACACTCTAAAAAGAAAAGATTTTTCCTGGAAGAATGAGAATTTTCATTAGATGAGTCTGTAGAAGGTCAATCTGAAGATTTGCTTTGGTATAAAACTTTTGTTGGTCAAACCGATACAAGGGTTGTAATTAATGGAACAACAGATATCAGCAACTATATTGTAGATATTAATGATGATATTGTTATTCCAGCAATAGATGGTTACTTATCAACTGATAATATTAGAAATCCTGAATATAATACAATATATGGATTTAAAAATGGAGATTCTAAAAAATATAAAATATATTATATTGATCAAAGTTGATATGACGTAACTTTTTTAGATGAAAAAAATAAAACATTAATATTGGCGGATGTTCCAGTTTATGGCATGGTAAATTATCGTGGCAACATTGTCAATATTAAATATGAATAGAAGATAAGGAGCAAAAAATGAGAAAACAATATCCATATCTTCAAGAACAATATGTTTATAATTTAAATGAGGAACAAAATAAAAGAAATTTTTTAAAACAACTAGATAATTTTGTGAATCAACGGCAATATATACAAATTACTTTATTGGATTGAGAAGAAAATCCTTTAAAAGATGTTCAAGGTATTATTTCAGGAGGCTCTTTATCAAAAGATGGAGCCTCTCCTGTTAGAGTTACTGGCAGTCTTTCTTGTACCGTTAGCGCAGAAGAATATAATATTGATTCATTAAATATGGATTTTTCTTTAAATAAAAAAGTTTTTATTGAAATTGGTGTAAAGAATGAAACTGATCAATATTTAGATTGACCGATATTATGATTCCCTCAAGGTATATTTTTAATATCAGATTTTTCTTTAAATTCTTCCAGTACTTCTGCAATTAATTTAAATATTTCTCTAAAAGATAAAATGTGTCTTTTAAATGGAGATATAGGTGGAAAACTTCCTGCTTCAGTTAGATTTGATATGATGGATACTCAGTTACCAAGTGGAGAATGAACTCAACAAAAAGTTTTAATTTATAATATTATTCTTGAGTTGGTTAATCATTATGGCGGAATCGATATTGCTAACATTATCATTCAAGATGTTCCTTTAAGAATACGTCAAGTGATGAAATGGACAGGAAAAAATAACTTATATGGAAAAAATATTAGCGCAGAGACAGAGACGGACAATTGGATATATACAACAGATAATCATCCAGGAGATCATTCATGACAAGAATATACAACAGGAGAAGATGTCGGTTATATATATAAAGATTTTGTGGTATTAGATGAGTTAGTAGGAGCTGCTGGTAATACAATAACATCTATATTGGATCAAATAAAAAATATCTTAGGAAATTATGAATATTTTTTTAATGAGTTTGGTGTTTTTATTTTTAGAGAAATTAAAAATTATTTAAATATTACTCAAGCACAAATCATAGAAGAAGAAATGCAGAACCCCGGAAGAAGAATAAAATTTGGTGGGGGCAATTTTCTGTTAGATGAGCAATCTGAAAATCAATATTTAATAGAGGTAACAAATGAAAAAACCTTGTACTCTTTTACTGACGATGTTAATGTAACTTCTATCACAGTAACTCCGCAATATCAAAATATTAAAAATGATTATATTATAGAAGGATTGCGGCAAGGGACTAGCTCTGATATAAAATATACTGTTAGATATCATTTAGCAATTGACGACAAGCCGCAGATTATAGATGTAGATAATAAAGGTGCATATTACGGTGTGCATGAAAATGTTGTTTATTACACAGATACTAGAGAAAATGATATTAAGCAAGTAAACAAACTAGGTATTGTGCAATATATGAATAAATTACCAGATGTAGGTAATTTTGATAAATTATATTATGTTAATAATATTGTTTATTATTGGGATGGGACTACTTATAAAAAACTAGTTTTTATAAATGAGGATAAAGAGTCTAAACTAGTTTCTCCAATAAAATATTATTCAAGAGATTGAAGAACAGAACTATATTTACAAGGATTAGAAGCTGAGAACAATGGTGTGGACGCTGGCTATTACTATCAAGAACTTAATGCTTTTTGACCATTAGAATATTGTTTAGATCCTAATAATCAACATTTCTTTGGAGAAGATGATAAAATTATTAGATATGGTTTGACAGAGGGCAATTATTTCTTAGATTTTATTGATGCTAACTCTGCTGCTCTTGGAGAGTATAGTATACAAGCGATTGGCCGCAGACAAGATATTGTAGTAGATGATAAAGTTAATTGTCTCTTTATTCCAGAGATTCCAAATGTTATTTTTTTAAATAAAGATAATCCAGAGGAGAATTGGACAGAAAATACTGCGGGTCTACTTACTGAAAGTGAACTCAATAATAAATATAGAGAAGTTTTTGGCGGGCAACCAGAGAAATTAACTAAAGAGACAAAGTTATTAGCTTTACAAAGACATGAATGTATTTTAAATACTCAACCGTGAACACAAGTTGGTAATGAGATATATTCTAATCTTGATATTGGGGGATATAAGAACAGTGCATATGAAGCTATTAGGTATGAACTTTTTTGTCACACAAGATATCAAAAGACAGTTTCTATTACGTCTATCCCAGTGTTTTATTTAGCTCCTAATAGTAGAGTTGAATTAAGCAGTAATAGTACAAATACCTATGGAGACTTCATGATTCAAAATATTAATTTATCTTTTGGTCCTGGTGCTAATATGTCAGTAGTATTAAATGAAGTCGCGGAAAGATTATAAAAGGAGGTGCCAATGGCGAGTACAGTTTCTTACAATATGGGTCAAATTAGATATTCAGATCCTTATTCTAAATATATGAATGATTTAAGTTTTACACCTCATTCGGTTGTAACACCTAGTTTATCAAGCACTATTAATTATCAAGATATAGTATTGTATGGAGATTTAAATAATCCTTTTTCATTAAATGAGTCATACTATTTAAGGCTTGGTATACCACGTAATCTTTCCTTCAATATGACTTTTGATTTAAAGTTATTAAGAGGATTAGACTCTGAAAATTTTTATTTTGTAAATAGAAATCAATATCAAGAAGTAAAACGTTTTGTTGTTCCAAGAGACTCATCTGGAAGTTTAAGTTTTAGTAGAGTAATATTATATCCGACCGGAGGGCTTGATAAAGAAGCAGAGCCAATTGCAGTTGTGGTAAAAGACAGCAGGTCAGAGACACAAAATAATGGTGTTTATTATAAAGATGGGAATTACTATATTAAAAAATCAGATGATAATGATATAGAAATTTTATACAGAAATGACATTCTATTAAATCATACTTGAAAAGATAATGAAAGTGATGATTTAGTTTACTTTGATTTTGTTTTTTCTAACAAAGTCTCTGGTGAAGCTTTTAATTCTATTTTAGTAGAATTAAATAGAAATTCATATGACGATGATGTATCATATGAAGGCGAAGATGGACAACAATATAAAGGTTTGTACATTGATCCAACTAAAGTTGATGTTCAATGTTATAGATTAGTTAATATGGTTAATAATATTAACTTCGGAACAAACGATATTTCTTCTTTTAGCAATATTGGAGTATGATCTCACGCCGACTCTATTATGGCTATAAATGGAGAAGAAATTCGGGTCGGTCAAAGTGGTTATTATGAATTAAACGATTTTGATATAACTAATTTTTGTATGGTCGTAAAAAGTGCTAAAGATAGATTTTCTTTAGATTATCAATATAAAACGAGTTAACGAGGGGGTAAAAAATGTCTTTAGAAAGTTTTTATGGTGGTAAACAAGGCGTTTCCCCAGTTGTTAAAGCAAGATTTAAATATGTAGACACTAATGATCCTGCATATCAAAAAGCAGTAAATGATGGGATAGCAGATAATGTCTTAAAAGAACAAACAATGGAGAGATGCTTTGCAGATAGTTCATATGAGCAAGTTTGATATGGACAACTAGCTATTATTGATACAACGAATAAAAGGAATCCTAATAATGGCAAGCTTTTCCGCAGAGTTCTTCCAAGAGAAGAATCAGAAATTCAAATAGATGGCGGAACTTTACATGGAGAATATATAGGTAGAATTGTAGGACCATCCGAAGGGTATCCTCGTGTAGAGATTGGTTCTCTTGGAAGTATGATTACAAGAGTAAAAAATTCTTACACTAAAGCTGGAGATTCAGAATATATTTATCCTATTAATGAAGATGGCGCATCTCAAGATGATACATATGTAGAAGACATAAATGAATTAAATTATAAAGATAATGGCGGTAATATTCAAAAGCTGTTAGCTAAAAAAGATAATGGTCTTGTCCCTGGATATGACACTGAAACAGGCGAATATCAAACAGGAATAAAATATTCTTGAGTAAATGTAAGAAATAACATTGATGGGGAAGACCAAGAAACTTATGTATATTTAGGATTTGAAGTTCCTTATACAATCTTTGATTTTAATTTTTCAGATATTGATTGAAAAGAAAATACTTTATATACTAACTTTATTAATGAAAATGAATTTTTAGATGGTAGACAGCCTTTTTATCAAAAATGGAATATTGGTATTCCAAGAGGAACAAAAGGTAACCAAGTCGGTTTTATAAGAAGAGTTTCTTTTGGAGATTTTATTAATGCAAACTCTGAAAAAACAGAAATTCTTTATGATTATAAAGATTTATATAATAGTGAAACAGGTCAGTTTGATATTAGAGATTATCAAGGTGATTATCCGCAATTTGAAGAAGATAATTTAAGTGCGGACAGCTCTATTCTTGTTTATACTTTTTACATGTATGATAAAGATTATGATACAGATAATAAAACTAAAATAGTTACTTGTTATCTTGGTAAAATTACTGACATACAAAATATTAAATTGGAAGATGATGGTTCTTTTAATATTGAATATTCATCTGGGAATAGTGAAACTCTTAATACTTTAAAATGAATTAATAAAACAGAAATGTTTTCTAGTAAAGAAAATAATGTTTTAGACTCTTTTAAGATTACTTATAATACTGGGGAAGAGAAGAACTTTTCTCCTTTAAGATTTTTAGAGTCTCTTCAAATTGTTAATAATTCTGACTATACTGAAAAAATGTTACAAGCAAGATATACAGATGAGACACGTCCTAAAGATATACCAGGGTTTTCATTATTTCATATAGATGGGATTGCTATAGATGAAGAAACTAAAGAAATTAAATATCATACAGATCCTGTTAATGCAATTCTTGAACCCTATATGAATCAATCTAAAGAAGAGTATAGAAGTTTTGAAAATCCTACTTTCTTAAATTTTATTGAAGATATGTTTGTAGGAAATGATGGACATTTATATGTTTTATATTCTTCTTCCGAATATCGTTATATAGGTAATGCAGATAATGAAGGAGAATTTTATATTCAAAATATTAGATATATTCATATCGAAGAAGATGGAGCTGTTTGATATAAAGGTGGAGACTTACCTGACTCTATTGGAACTGAAGAAGAAGATTGATCTTGGTGACAGGATTTAGGGGTCGTAAAGCAGACGGTTAATGGAGTTAGAGTTGCTTCTGAATTAAATACTTCTAGACACGATGCATATAGAATTGCTATTGGAGAAAATCCTTTAGATTGAGATAATCTTAATATTGAACAAATTTTAGATATTTTAAATAGCAGTTGAATAGTTAATGATAAAGAAAAAAATCCATATATGAACGGACATATTTTTATTTATCAAATCGGAGAAGCCGATGATTTAAATGCTATTCCAATAGAAGATAGAATGGGACAAATTATTTTCCATAAAGGTGATTCTTATTTTTATGATTTCCAAGGACAATCAAATGGAACTAGTGAAAATAGACGTGGATGAAAATATGCGGGCTCTTGGTCAAGCAGTGATGCTTCTATGCAATTAAAGGTTAAAGAGAATGGACAAGAAATTCCGTCAGATTATGCTATACATAGAAAAGGATTTTATTTTGAAGTTAGTCCAAATAAAAACTCTGAAATGGAATTGGTTGATGTTTGGAGATAACTTATGAGAGTTAAACAATTAATTTATCCTTTTCTTGAAACAGCTGTATCAGCTAAATATTTACAAATTGGTATAGAACGTCCGCATAATATACCTATAGAATTGCCATATGAACCATATCAGATAGCTGTAAGAATTAATTCAAATACTTATTCTATTACAGATAAAGAAATATTAGAATTTAGTGATATAAGTGGAACATCCACTGTACAAGTATTAGATACAAATAATCCGTATTTAATAATTGATTTAGCTTATGAAACTGCGGATTAAGGAGGTAAATAAATGGCTAATGTAATTTTAAAAGAAAAAATTCGTAATCCGCAGAATGAAGAAATTTGGATTACACCTTTTTATGTAACAGATGATAATAAAATTCATATAAATGGTTTTTTAGAAACAGAAGGAGCTGTAAAAACTCAAAATCTTCAAGATAATGCAATTATAACAGAAAAAATTGTGAATGAGGCAGTTACGACAGATAAAATTCAAGATGATGCAATTACAAATGAGAAAATTAAGCCAGGAGAAGTAACTCAAGATTCTCTTGCAAGTAATTCCATATCAACTGCAAAAATTATTGATTCCGCAGTTGACACTAATAAAATTGCTTATCAAGCTATTGAAACTGATAAAATAGCAGATGAAGCTGTAACTAAAAATAAAATTGCAAATAATTCTATTTCTCCAGAAAAACTTGAATCAGATATTGGAACTATTATGAATCCATTAGATCCAGATGGAACTGGAAGATATAATGGAAGTTATAGATTAACATTCAATTATTAAAAATCTTAGGGCAAAATTGAATAATTTTGCCCTTTATTTTTTTATATATATTTGGAGACAAGAGAAAAAAATGTGCTTTTAGTTCTTTAAAGCAACATTGGCGATATAGTTTTAAAGCTAATTACCTCCTTACTCCAAAAGAATACAAGAAATATCTAATAAGCGGTTATCAAGAATTAAGATTGATTTATTATATTTTTATCATTAGAGCGTAAACACTTGTATTAAAACAGAAAAGAAAGTTAAAGAACTGTTTTATAGTCGAGAGGAGGTGTAACATATGGCTGATGAGTTAAAAACTACTGTTATTAATATGAAATCTTTAAGCCAGAATATACCTGACCCAGTTATTGTAGGCGCGGGAGACGCAAATGGTCGTACATTAAGAATTATTTTTACACAAGAAGCCGCAGCACAACTAACCGAGGATACAAAGGTATATCTTTCTTGGTATCATCAAGAAGTTGATATAAAAGGCTATAATGTTTTTACTCATATTATAAATGACGATGATGAAGATTTTCCTCCTACTTGAGAGATAAAATTTCCTAAATCAATGTTATATGAAGGAAATGTTTTAGCTTGTATTCAATTAGTTGATAGTGTAAGTATTGCAACTTCTACTAATTTTATGATACATGTATTGATGAATCCTAATGATGGTTCAAGATATACTGCAACAGATGATTTTTCAGAGTTCCAAAAAGCTGTTATATCTTTAACAACTCTTTCTGATGAAATGAAACGTCAAATGGCAAATCAGAAGATTGAATTTGAAGATATGCAATTGGAGTTTATGGATGTGCGGCGTATAGCTCAAAATTCTGAGGATGTCTCTACTCAGGCTCGCGAGATTGCCGAACAAGCTTTAACAACTGCTAGAGAAGCTCTAAATACAATTGTTGATTTAACAGATGTAGCTAGAGATGCTAGAGATATCGCTCAAGAAGCTAAAGATGATGTTGCACAAGCGAATCAAGAAATTGAAGAACTGAAAGAAAGGATGGATCGCGAAGAAAATGTGGTTGCGGCAATTGACAGAGTCGCGCAGAGTGCTTTAGAAATCGCAGAGGCAATTGAAGAACATCAATGTCAATGCGGAGTAACTGAAGAACAAATGAATGAAGCAATAAGCGCCGCAATCCAAGAGCAAGATGAAAATATAGACGCGGTTCGTCAAGAGTTAGTCGATGCTATTGGACAAGTTGAAGATAATGTAAAAACTTGACATACAAATGACTTAGCTAAAATGTTAACTATTAAAGAATTTATTTAAAGGAGTGGTAAATGGCTACAGTACAATTTGTTTATACCACTTCTGCAAAGATGAATGATTTGCCTGTAGAAGATGGTCAAATTATTTTCGTTCCAGAATTATCCACAATTGCAATGGATTTATATGGGCAAAGATTCTATTATCAAATGATTAAAAGTTTCGACACAGATGCTCAAAGAGCTGCGACTCCTTTTCCAATAATTGGCTTCTATTGGGTAGAAGAAACTGAGACTCTTTGAAGATGGAATCAACGCTGAACTAAAGTTTCGTCCTCTAAAAATAGTTCAGTAGTAGAAGCGGAAAAAGAAGAAGATTTTCCGCAAGAGGGTATAGGTAATACTTTGTATTATACTGATGATGGTATTTATAGATGAAAAAATTCATCTGATAAATATAATCTAATTGCAAATGCTAATACTTGAGAAAGTATTAGCGATTAGAAGAAAGGACATTAAAATATGGCTACTAATTTAGTTAAATTTGTCTATGTTCCTGGTACAGTAACAGCCGAGCAAATTGCAGCTTTTGATGCTAATACAATTTATTTTATTGCTGGTACGCATCAGATCTATAAGGGTACAGTTCTTTATGACGGTGGCTCTTCAAGTGCTGCTGCTGATCTTGCTCTCCTTCGTGAGCAGATTGGTACACTCCCTGTAGATGCTGGGTATACTGATCTTATTGATTACATTGATAAGTCAATTGCGGCTGGTGATGAAACAGTTACAGGTCTTGTTGAAACACTTGACAATTCTCTTGCTGCTGTAGCTAAAAGCGGTACTGCCGCAGATGTAGCTGTTGTTGATACTGCTGGCAATCTTGACTCTACTAACGTAGAAGCTGCTCTTGCTGAAATTGTTGGTAAAATTGGTACCGCACAGAGTGCTTCTGCTGTAACTGTTACTAAAACAACTGGTGGTACAAATGATGATTTTGCTACTCGTTATACTTTTAGTCAAGGTGGCGTTGCTATTACCAATGGTACAATTGATATCTCTAAAGATATGGTTGCTACTAATGGTGAGCTTGTTAATGAAGACGGTCAGGGTAATGCAGGCACATTCATTAAGATGACCATTGCAAATGGTACACCTTTCTACATCCCTGTTGCTGACCTAATTGAGTATAATGCTGTTCAGAGCACAGATGAAATCACTCTAACTGATACAAACCATACAATCTCTGCTACTGTTGGAGAGATTGCGGCTTCCAAGATTGTTTATCGTGCTGAGTCTGGTACTCCTGGTGAGGATGGGTACGTTGCTAAGCAGACAGTAGCTCAAGCTATCAATGCTCTTGAGACTGCCGCTTCCACCGGTGTCGATGGTAAAATTGCCGCGGCCATTGGTGCTCTTGATGCTGATGTTGATGCTACTGCTGGTTCAGTAATTACTGGTATCACCGAGGTTGACGGTGTTATTACTGGCGTTGACGAAGTTGCTCTTACTGCTGCTAATGTAGCTTATGGTCAGACAACAGCAGCTGCTGCGCTTGATACTATTGGCGCTATTCCTGGTACTTCTCAAGCTACAACTGTCGTTGGTTATGTAGATGAGAAAGTTGGCGATGGCGTTGGCTCACTTAATGCTGATGTTGATGCTGCTCTTGGTGCTGGTGATACAGATGCTGAAGCTGTTGCAGTAGTTACTGGCGTAACAGAGGTTGCTGGTATCATCACTGGTGTTGATAGTGTTGCTGCCGATGCTGCCGGTGCAGCTACTCGTGCTAAAGCTGCTGTAATTGGCGCTAGCACTGATGCGGCTTCTGCTAATACTATCTATGGTGCTAAAGCTTATGCTGACGATGCTGTTACCACAGCTGTTGAAGCTCTTGATGCAGATCTTGATGCAGCCCTTAGTGTTGCTGATACGGATACTAATGCCGTTGCTGTTGTAACTGGTGTTACTCAAGTTGATGGTGAAATTACTGCAATTGATAGTGTTGCCGTTGACGCTGCTGGTTCTGCTACTGCTGCGGAAGCTAATGCTAAAGCTTACACCGATGCAGCATTACAGTGGGGCAGCTTAGCTTAATTTTATTTGTAATATCTTGGGAGGAGAAAAAATTTTTTCCTCCCTTCTTAGTTTATTTATTTAAAAGGAGGTTATATGCCAAGTCAAGTTAAATTCTTTCGCGGCTCTGAATCCTCCTTACCTCAAGAACAACATGATGGCGCCATTTACGTCGTTGACACAGGAGAAGCTGCCGTTAACGGCCTAACTAGAGGAGAGTTATATGTAGACTCTGGTATTAAACGTCTGCGGATAGGCGCCCAACCAACTTATATTTATACAGAATCTCAAATGTCAGCCTTAATAGGAATAGTTTCTAAAAGAGGTGCTATTTATATAGTAACAGATTCTAATGGAGATCAAGTTGGTGTAAAAATTGGTGATGGAAGTGCTTATATAATTGATTTACCAATGGTAGATTTTTTAAGTATTCAAAGACATGTTAAAGCATATGCTGCACCAATAGTAGATGAAATTAATTCTGGTTCTGGAGAGGTAAGACTTATACTTGCCGCAGACGTGGTTTATTCTAATTAATAAAGGAGGTCGAATAACATGGCAGATATTTCTCAAATTACGCTCCCTAGTGGATCGACTTATACAATTAAAGACGCTCAAGCACGTCAAGATATCGAAACTTTAACAGGTTCCTTGAGTGGTGCACTGCATTTTCTTGGTGTAACTACAAGCGACATTGCAGATGGCAGTACAACTAATCCAATTGTAATTGATTCTCAAAATGTTACTGCTGTCGCAGGTGATGTAGCAATTAAAGGTGATAAAGAATTTGTATTTTCTGATATTGATAATAAATGGCATGAGTTTGGTGATTTAGGTTCTCTTGGAGCTTTAGCTTTTAAGAGTTCTGCGACAGGTAGCTTTACACCTTCTGGCACTGTATCTCAACCCACTTTTACTGGCACAGCTAATACTGGTTTAGAAGTTAGCGCAGGTTCTGGTGATGCCACATATACTCCTGCGGGTACAGTTTCTCAACCCACCTTTACTGGAGCAACAAGTACAGGAAGTGCTTCCTATACCCCTGCTGGTAATGTTTCTATTGGAACTGGTACTGGCGCTGCTAATTATACTCCTGCTGGTACAGTAACTCAGCCTTCGTTCTCAGGTACAGAAGCTACAATCGCAGTTTCTGGCGGAGCTGGTACTGCTACTTACACTCCCGCAGGTAGCGTTTCTAAGCCAGATATTACAGTAACTCCTTCTACAACTTCTGTTACTCCAATTGCTAGTGTAGGAACTCTTCCTGAATTAACAACAACTGTTGCCAATGAAACTCTTACTATTGGGTTTAGTCAAGGTACTCTTCCAACTGCTGGAACAGCTACTACAGTAATGACAAGTGCTTCTGCTGAGCTTGCTAGTACTCCAGCGTTTACCGGCACTGGTACTCGTCTAACTGCTACTTACACTCCTGCCGGTAGTGTATCACAACCTACCTTTAGTGGTACAGGCGTTGAACTTACAGGTGCATTTGCAGGCACTACCGCAACAATTGAGACGGATTTTGTTCCTGAAGGCACAGTTTCTCAACCTACCTTTACAGGTACAGGGGCTCACCTTGAAACAGAAGGATTTACTCCTGCTGGTACAGTATCACAGCCTACATTTACTGGCACTGCTGGAACTGTTACAGTTGAATAATCTTCTTTATCTTTTTAAAAGATAGGTGAAAGGAGGTTAAATGGCTGATATTTCAAAAATTACTATTCCAAATGGTAATAGTACTGCAACTTACAATTTAAAAGATAATGCAGCCCTTCATGAGATTACTCCATCAACAAAGACTATCATTCCTATTACTGGATTAGAAACATATTCATCTACGACATTAGGTAGTAATGAATTAACTTCTTTAGGTACTGTTACTATAGGTAGCAATACAGTAACAAATTATAAATTAAATTTAACAGGAGTGATTAATAGTTTAACAGCTACTGGACAAACGGCTGCTACAATTTCAGATTTGACCTCTAGTGGTCAAACTGTTGTTACAGGCATTACAGCCTCTTAATGATTTAAATAGGGGCTTGATAAAAGCCCCTATTATATTGGATTTGGAGGTTTATAATGGCAAATAATATAAAATTTTATCATTCCGTTGCAGAATTACCTGCGACGATAGAAGAAGGAGCTATCTATTTTGTTTTACAAGAAAATAATATAGCTTCTTTAAAAGTAGATTTAAATAATAATAGATACACAGTTACTCCTGTAATTCCAGAAGCTACTTCTGAAAATTCAGGATTGATGACTGCGGAGGATAAAAAGAAATTAATTCCTATTACTGTTGAAAAATTTAGTAATAGCGATGTAAAGATAAATGCAGAAAATGATTTTAATTTTCTAAAAAATATAAAAATTGACAATAAAAAAGTTTTAACAGAAGATTCTATTGCAGGCGTTGAGGTTATTCCAGTAGAGAGTGACGACCCCATCCAAGAGAGTAGAGTAGAAATAGTTGAAACTTTAAATAATAAATTTAAATTAATATTATATTTAAACATTCCTCAAGGTAAAACTGGTAATGTTGGCCCTATTGGTCCAAGAGGTAAAGATAGTAAAATTGGAGAAGTGCGGGCCACCGTGGTAGAGGACGGCGGAGAACCTAACGTAGAAGTCATTATGGGCGATACTGTAGAAGATGAAGATTTCTTTACTACAGATATTGATTTTGTTTTTTCTAATTTTAAAGGAGAACAAGGCGATCAAGGTGGAATAGGACCTGTAGGACCGCGAGGGGCTCAAGGCAAAGTCGCAAATGTTGATTTTAAGTTTAAATCAGGAAATTCCGTAGAAGTTGAAAAGATAGATGAATTCGATGAAGAAGATTCTGAGGTTATCAAAAAGACAACTTACATAGTTACTATTCCACAAGGAGAAAAAGGAGATAAAGGAGATTCTTTTAGAATTTCAAGAACTTTTAACTCTAAAGAAGAGATGTATGCGGCTTTAGATGAAGAAATCGTTGAAGATGAAGAAAATCCATCTGGAATTCCTCTAGGTACTTTTGTTTTATTAATTCTTTCTCAATCTGATCCCACTAATGGTGAATTATATTACAGACCATTAGAATTAATTGATTCATCTTTAGGAAATGATAGGTTAATATTTATCACTGATATGTCTCCAACTCAACCAGAGTTTGTAGTTGAAAAAAATGTGTCAATAATTCCTTGAAATCAAACAGGTGAAGTTAGCATAGATAATACACAATTAGATCATCCTAAATTAAGTTTTACTTTACCTCGGGGAAAGCCTATGGATTTTGGAACACATTCTGCTACAATAGATAAAAAATATGGAGTTCCGCAAGTAAATATTGATACAGAAAATATTGATGATGGATCTGATACTCGTAAACAAAATTTAACTTTTAATTTTAAAAATATGGGAGTTGTTATTGATAGCGCGGATGGGACAGTAGATAATACAGTAGGTAATCCTAGAGTTACGATAACACCATCAGTTTATGATAATAATACTAAACAAAAGTTACATTTTGATTTTAAAGGGATCAAAGGTGAACAAGGCATTCAAGGTCCGATGCCGCAATTAAGACCAGAAGTTAATTTAACTGTAACACCTGGTGATGTATCTTCCGACCCGACTGGATCAGCGAGTTGATCAGATGAAGATGGTAAGAAAGTTTTAAATCTTTCTTTAACCAATATTAAAGGTCAAGATGGCAATATTGCTTCTATAATTCAATCTGGTTCAGGAAATGCAGTCTCTGACTTAACTTATGTAAATAGAGTATTAACTGTTAAAAAAGATTATCAATTTGCAACAGAAACATATGTAAATAATATTGCTAATCAAACAGTTCAGGTTTCTAAAGGTGGAACCGGACAAACTTCATTTGCGTTAGATAATATACTTTTAGGCAATGGAACTGATCCAGTAAAAACTGTTAGTGTATTACCTATTACTCTTGGAGGAACTGGTCAAATTGGATTCACTAGAAATCAGATTCTTTTAGGTCAAGGTCAAAATAATAGCATTGGTAGCATTGAAACTATTTCAGGAGCTTTATATGCTACTAACTCAACAGATGCTCCGCATTTTGGCACATTGCCAGTTCAACAAGGTGGTACTGGGAAAACAGGTTTTGTAAATAATGCTATTGTAGTTGGTAATCAAGATAATGGCTTAAAACAAATTAGCAGTTCCAAAGGAGCCTTTTATTCTACTGGTAGTAATATAGAACCACAATTTGGAATCTTACCTATTTCTCTTGGAGGGACTGGTGGTACAACTGCTGAAGAAGTTAGAGTTAATATTGGCGCTCCAAGAGCAGAAATATCTATTAATACTATTCAACCAACTTCTCAACCTGCGGGAACCACTGATTATGTTTTAAGTTTTAGTAATGTTGTTAGTCCTGTTTAGGACTTTAGGAAATAAAATGATATAGAAGGAACCATTGTGTCTCCTTCTATTTAATATAAAAAGTATATTAAAATGAAAGGAGATAAGATATGGCAAATAATACTATATCTCAAGTAACAGTAAATGGTACAACTTATGATTTATTAGACGCTAACACCTTATCCGCAGTATCGGCACTCAATACGCGTGTGACAGCTTTAGAGTCTTCGGTGGCTAGTAAAGCTTCTACTTCTGATAGTATAAAAAATATAACAAGAAGTGGAACTACTTTTACGGCAACTAGAGCTAACGGTACAACTTTTACGTTCACTCAACAGGATAACAATAGTACATATCCAGATGCAATAAAAAGTATTACTCGTTCAGGCACTACTTTTACTGCTACCAGATATTCTGGTGGCAAATTTACTTTTACCCAACAAGATAATAATACTACTTATAATATGGGGGTCTCATCTGGAAATGGAACTTTGCATGGTAGTTATATTAGTAGTGGAGCTACCCTTGCTTGAAGAAAACAAAACTGTAATAGTTATGCTATTGTTCAAGTTACTTATGATTTTAATTTTAAAAGTAAATATTCATCTAATAACACAGCTGTAATTGGAACCAATTTTCCTAAAGCTTTAGTCGGTGGAACTATTGTTTTAGCAAATGGAAATGCTGATACAGTATTAGCTAATATAAATTTTGGCACAGATGGGAAAGCTATGCCTTGATATTGCGGGAATGTTTGAGGACATTGGTATGGACAAGCAACTTATTTAGCATCAATATAATTCGGTGGATAAGTTTGGTGTCACCTCCACAACAACGAATCCGATTAGTGCCCATTTTACTGCTAGTAACGGTGTTATACTGCTTTTTACATTGAGAGCAGATAATAAACTTGTCGCTGATATTTACATGGATGGAAAGTGGAAAGGTCAAAAGGATATTGCAGGTTGGAATAGTTTATAATATAAGACTCCTTCGTATACAGCAATATCTGGAGTCACTGTGCGTCCAGGTACCAAATGGACTCGCATAGGAAATCTGGTTATTTTTACTGTACAAATAACCATTCCTAACGCAACCAATGGTGCTGTTCTCGCAACATTTTCTAATATACCTACGCCATTGAAAGACGAGAACTTTTTCACTGTATCTAATTCAAATAATCACCGTGGACTTTCTTTATCCAACGACAAAACCCTTAGAGCTAATGGAGACATCTCTTTAGCTGGTTGGTTGGGTGGCACATGTATATATGCAACTAATGAATTTATATAACAACATAAGTCTTTATATTAGATAGATTTATTATAAGCAATCCAAAAGGATCTCATGAGACAATGTAAAAGTTAATAAAATTTAAAATTTTAAGCTTCTTTAAAAAATTTCTAGGGCAATTTTTTATAATTTTCTTTAGCTAATTTTTATATAATAATAGAGAGGGTCAAAAAAAGAAAACTCTCTAAATATTATTGGTAAAACTAGGAAAAAGAAAGGAGAGTATAGGAATTGGATGAAGAGATTTTAAATGAAGTTACTGAAGATAGTGAATTTTCTTATGAAGATCCTACTATAAATCAAAATAATGAAGAGACTTCAAACGAAGACCCTGCTATAAATCAAGATGATGAAGAAATTTCAAATGAAGATTCTGTTATAGATCAAAACAATGAAGAGATTTCAAATAAAGTTACTCAAAATAGTGGATTTTCTTATGAATATCCTGTTATAGATCAGAACAATGAAGAAATTCTTAATCCTGATTTAGATTTAGGATATTTAAGAAAAGAAGTATTTACAGTACATCATCCTTCAGTGCCTGAAGAATGGCACTACAAGATTGTATCTTTTGACTTCTCTAATGGTGAAATTTATGTTCCTGAGTCTGAAGATGATCCACATATTCGAGTAATTGATGCCAAAAAAGGCATTTTTGAATATATAAATCTTGACGGCGAAGAAGTGCATATTGTAACAGGACAAACAATTACATCTGTTGTTGATCAACAGGCTATTCCAGCTTATGATGAACAAACTATCTTCTATCGTTATGTTCTTTTTACAGAAAAAGAACTTGCGGATAGAGAGTTTATGGCAAATGGTCCTGCTAAATTAGCAGAAGCCCAAGAGACAATCGAAGATCTACTTCTTATGCTTGCGGAGCTAGTTGGCGGCGAGGAAGAAGAGGTGTAGTTATGGTTACAAATACTGCTTACAAAATTATTAAAAAAGCTGTAATCGTTCGCCTAAAGAAAGGTGAAAATATAGAGGATATTCTTGATTCATATCCTAAACTTTCCGCGGGTCAACGTGCACAAATGATTGAAGAACTAATTCAAGAAGGCTACATTGTAGGAGAATAATTATGGATTTAGAAGTTTTTACTAGTTTAATTTCTCCAATAATTGTAATAGCTTGTTTAATGATAGGATATATTTTAAAGAACATTTATCCAGATGATAGAATCAATCGTTTTATCCCATTAATCGTAGCTATTCTTGGAATAATTTTCAATGCGTGGGGTTTACACACTTTTGATTTTAATACAGTAATGATAGGTATGGCTAGTGGTTTAGCTTCCACTGGTGCATACGAAGCATTCAAAAATTTAATAGAAAAATAAATAATTTGAGATAAAAGGAGGAAAAGATATGTATGAAAATTCTTTCGCGGGACAAATGCCGCAACCTGCTAACAACTTATGGGTGGGGAATAATTATTCTTCCGGTTATTCTCAAATGTCAAGAAATAATTATCCTCAAATGCAGCAAAATCCGCAGATGCAAAATCAAAGACAACCAATTAATAATGTTTTAGAGGTTATGGGACCTGAAAGCGCACAGGCATATCAAGTTGGACCCAACTCTAGAGTAATTTTAATGGATACTAACAGACCTGTTTTTTATTTTAAACAAAGCGATGATTCAGGTTATTCAGAGACCAAAGCATTTAAATTTGAAGAAATTCCTTTAATGCAAAGAGAAATTATTCAAACTCAAGCACAGGACGTTAGTGATTTTGTAACGAAGACTGAGTTCAATGAATTTAAACAATTAATGGAAGACTTGGTGATGAAGAATGAGTAATCCTATTTTTTCTTCTTTTAATAAGCAGTCAGTAGCTCCGCATTCTAACTCTCTATTGGATTTAATGAAACAGATAAAAAATTCTTCTAATCCAACAGAAGCTATGGAAAAAATGTTAACAAATAATCCTAATTTTCAAGGTATAGTAAATTATATAAATCAAAATGGTGGAGATGCTAAGACTGCTTTCTATAATTTGGCTGCTCAAAAAGGAGTAGATCCAAATACTATTTTAAACCAATTAAAATAAAAGAAGAGAGGGGTACATCATGGCTGATATGAATGGTGGGCTCACTGCAAGTGATGTTGCGTTAATGGCAAGAAATGAAGATGGCTGGGGAAATGGTATGGGCTTTATGTGGATTTTTGCTCTACTTATTCTTGCTAATGGTGGTTTTGGTTTTGGTGGAAATGGCTTCGCTAATGCTATTGGTTATGAAAATTTAGCTACTTCTAATGAAGTTCAGCGTGGTTTTGATAATCAAAATTCTATGGCTAATGAAAGAGAAATTTTAGCAGCTATTAATAGTAATTCTCTTCAAGGTATGCAAAATGCTAATCAAAATACTCAATATCTAATGAATGCTTTTAATGATAAATATAATGAACTTCAACGTGATATTAGTGGAATTGCTTTAATAGATCAACAGATAATTTCCAATCAGCAAGAATGCTGTTGTAATACTTTAAGAGCTATTGATGGTGTTAACTTCAATGCTGCTATGAATACTGCGGCTATTAATGCTAATACTACTGAACAAACTCAAAGAATTCTTGATGCTATTACTTCCAATAGAATGGATGATATGCAAAATAGAATTAATCAGTTAGAGCTTCAAAATGCGGTAGCTGGTGTTGTGCGTTATCCTAATTCTACTGCTTATAACGCTGGCCCAAATCCCTTCTGTCCTAATGGGTGCGGCTGCAATTTCTAATTTAAAGTAGATAGGAGGACTTATAATGATTGAACTCTCTAATTCAATTGCTCAAACATTAGCTCCTGGTCAATCAGCAGTTTTTGATACAGTTATTTTACATGTCGGCTGTACAGAATGTCATAGAAACAACTCTGGTTCTATAAATCTAAACCAAAACAATGTTGTTTATGAAGTTTCCTTTAATGGTAATATTGGAGGGACAGCTGCTGGTGACGCTACTATTGGTATTACTTTAGATGGTGCGCCTCTTCCTGAAACAAATAGTACAGTTGTAACTGCCGCAGCAGGTGATTTACAAAATGTTTCCGCTTCTACGTTTGTTAAAACATGTTGTTGCGGAAATGGTGATACTGTTCTATTGACAAACACCGGGACTACAGAGATTAATCTTGGAGCAAACCCAAGACTTTCAGTAAAAATGTTTAGAAATTAAAAAAGAAAGGAAAGAGGTGGTACCATTGGATTCAACGGTGACCGCAGTCCTTAACTTGCTTGAAATCTTTTTAGTGCCACTGATTATCTTTTTAATGCAAAGAGGCATGGGTAGAAAATTGGATGACTTTGATAATAAAAGAGAACAGGCACGTGAAGAACAGAAAAAAAATCGTGAACTTGATACTGAATGACATGATTCAATGACTGCCGGAATGCGAGCAATGTTAAGAGCTGAGCTAATTTCTGAATACAGAAAAGCTAAACAAAATAAATATGCTTCAACGACTACAAAAGAATATGTAGAAAAAATTGAAACTGCATATGCAAAACTTGGAGGGAATGGTTTAGGTAAAGCAATGTATGAAGAAATAATGTCTTTACCAAGTGAACCATTAACAATTACCAATGATAATTAAAAAAGCCCCTTGACTTGAGTGATAAGTCAAGGGGTTTATTTTTTTAGCCTTCGGTGGAATATAAATCGCAGAATATTAGTGAACATTCAATACACGTACAGCGATTTGGACGAATTGTCAATATTAACGTTGTTTGGTCAAAGGAGGATTTAACTGCGAATACAGGAAAGAAACTGTGAGATATTGTTCCTAGTTGGGCAAAACCTATCGATGGTACATACGCAATATCAGCGTTATTCTCAGGCACTGCCGTAATTGGGTATTTTAGCGTGCATACTACATTTTTTGAATTTTTCTCAACAATTAACATACAGTATGTAGACAGCTCTGTTACATATACATGTGCGGAATAATGATAATGTAAAGATTACCAATTTAATAAAGCTGGTGAAATTAATATTCGGTGGATAGAATTGTATATGAAGGATGAACATATGCTTTTGTTGTAAACAGTGCAGATGATTTATTACAACTACAATTTTTAGCACCTCAAACCTCAAAAGCTTATTATCTAAATTTTTCAGATACAACTATTGAACTACGAAGAAAACTGCAAGGTGAAAATAGTTCAAAACAAATCTGGGTCAAATAAGATTCGGTGGTTCCGATGAATTTATCTCAAGTATATAGAAAAGCAGAAAACTTTACAACTGGTAACAGTGGAAATATATATTTACCTGAAACTAATGATGGATATACATATATTTTAGCACCATTTGTATTAGGTCAAAATTATTTTGTTAAAGCGTGAGTAGCAGCAGAAAGTAATGCATGATTTTTAACTGTTACAAATCCGAATACTGGGGCAACAATTAATAATGCAACATTTGATATTCGTTATATAGTATTAAAAATAAAAAGAATATAAATAAAAATAAAACCCTACTTTCAATTAAGAAAGTAGGGTTCTTTTTTTATTTAAATTTTATTAAAAAGATGCAGCAACATCAATTAATTCATCTTCTCTAGGTTTAGTATACCATCTAACAGTGGTAGAAACATCTGTATGACCCATATATCTACTAACTTTACTAACTGGAACTCCTTCTCCAATTAACATTGTGCACCAAGAGGTCCGTAGATTAGACATGGGAACATATGGAAGTCCTCTAGAAATGCAAGCTCTTCTATATCTTCCAGCTACTTGAGAAGGATTTAAATCACCAATGATATATCCTTCTTCTTTTCTAATAGGTAAAAGTCTAACGATACAATCTTGCGGCATTGGTAATTTGCGATTACTCATAACAGTCTTTGTAGGGCCAACAACAATATGCCCATTTACAAATTGCATACCTCTCTGAATATGGACAACATTAGTTCTCCAATTAAAATCTTCCCAACGAAGTCCGCAAGATTCTTCTCTACGAAGTCCCATCGTTGCAGAACAAACAATTGCCGCGTAATATGGAACATCAGTAAGACCATCTAACATTTGTTGCATCTCAATTCTATTTAGAGTTGGAGGATTTGGTGTCCCTCTTGGAGGAGCATCTAGAACCTTATCACACGGATCAGTAGGAATTAATTCAAGTTTATATGCCACTCTAATCATTGCTTTGAAAATTTTCCAAGTAGAAGCTTTAATATTACCTTCTTTAAACCAATGGTCTAAATATCTAGGAGTAATTTCAGTAAGATATTTATCTTTCATAAAAGGGGCAATATGTAGTCTATATGCACTATCATATCCTACTTGCGTACATTCTCTTAAATTTTTTAAACAACGTGGCCACCAAATTTCATCATGGAACTCTTGGACTGTCATTTTTTCAGACATTTGACAACCTTCTTTCTACTAAAATTTTTTTCTTTTTCTTTTATTAATTAAATTTTAATATAAAACTAATTGGTTGTCAAATTTTATTTTTTAATTCCAATGAAATATTTTTAATATTTGATGGAATTTAATAAATAACATGGATTTTAAAGCAAAATCTCTTATAATTTGTGTCTGATAATATTATAATTTTTAATATAACTTTTCCAAATTCAGAGACAATTTTCTTATTTTTTAATATAAGAACAGGCATTACTACGCCGTTAATGTTAAAATGTATTTTCAATCTTACAGCGGAAGTCCAATCAGTTGAAGTTATTAAAATAAAATTACAACAACAGCATAATTAGTTTAAACCAATTGCCCACTTATTTTCATTCAAGAGCCTCAAACAGCTCCTCCATATCTTCTAAAATAAATAGTCTGAGGTTCAGCGCTTGTTCCTATAATTACTTGTTGTGTACTTCCAGATTCAGCAGCTCTAAAAATAATAAATAATCCTCACTGAGTGTTAACTCCAGAAGGAGAAGCTGTATAATTCTTCGCTGATAAAGTATACATCCCAGGAATTTTATAATCATTCATATTTGCATTAGTAAGTAAAGTTCCGCGACCGACTAATGTATCTTTTTGAGAGGTATTTCTTAAATTGTATACTGTGGTTCCTAATGGTGCAATATCACTATTGACGTTGCCCACCGAATACAAATCACAGAGACGAACTACTTGTCATATATGCAAAGCTGGCGGCATAGGTTCCGCCTTGCGTATACCCAGTAGCCTTATAAACTTGCAGAGTGAGTTTTCCATCAGAAGTATTATTAACCCAAAACGCAGCCATATCACCAGTGGAGCTATTTCTTGCTATGAAAGGAAACTGTGCTAATGCTGGTGGCGCTCCTAAGCCCGTCACGCCAGAAACAACCAGGTCAAGTGATATAACAACAAGTCGTCCAAGTTGTATGAATTTGACACCGCTTGTTGGAGTCACCACATTTTCCACCGAATATTAAAATAAAAAAAGCTACGAACATTTTTTTTTGTTCGCAGCTTTTTATCTTACTCTTTTGTTTCTTGTTGTAAATTAATTAAAGGCATACTATTTTCTGGTACAACATAAACATTTTGTCCATTTTTTAAAGCATCAATATATTGTTGTTCAAGAATTTCTGGAGTTAATGATTTTGATCTAATTTCATTAGCTTCAGCTTCTTTCTGAGCTTTCATTACCTCTGTATCCATTTTAATTTTTTCAGCTTCTTGCTGATTTTGTGCTTCAACTTTGCTAATTTCTGTTTTCTGAGCTGAATTATATGCACCAATAATTTCTTGATTATATCTAATATCTTGAACATTAACTTCTTCAACATGAAGTCCAAGTTCATCCCAATCTTTTACTAATTTATCATAGATTGCTTTTGCATAATCTTCTCTACTTGTTAGCATTTGAATGGTTGAAAATTGACCTGAAACATTTCTTGCAGCGTCTCGTACATTATTCACCGCTACAATTTGTACAAAGTTAGATTGTTCTTGATATTTAGTATATAACTCTATAGCAGCATCCGCATCCAAACTATAAATAACTTGAACATCTACGTTTGCTTGAGCTCCAGATTTATCATATACTGTTACCTCTGAACCAGATGCCTTTCCATTATCATAACTGTATTCATCTTCTCTATATAAATTAATAATGTTATTTCTTACATCATATTCAATTGTATTTTGCCAAGGCGTCTTTATATGAAAACCAGCAGCTTCTGTATACCCCGCAAGTTCTCCTCCCAGATTTCTTAATACTACAACTTCACCTACGTCTTGCGTATATATGCAAAAAGATAATAAAATTAATAAAGTACCTAAAATTGCTCCAATGATTTTATAAATTTTATTAAAATTTATTATAAAAAGTAATACAATTATTATTATTCCAAAAAAAAGTACCGCAACAGAAACAGGATTCATTTAAAGAACCTCCTTTTTCTCTTTATCAATAATATATTTTAAAATTTCTTTGTAATCTTCTTTTGTAAAATCTTCATCTATTGGAATATTGGTAGTTATTGTTTGAGTCCAACTATAACTATTACTATTATTAAAACAATGTTTACATGCTTTAGTCCCAGCTAAGGTACAACAACAAATCATTTTACCTCCTACACACCAGTACTTCCTAGACCTTTTCTTGAAATAGAATTTAAATAATCTGATTCAATAAATTTAATTTTAGGCTGTTCTTTTTGAATTCTGAATTGACAAATTCTTGTACCTTTTGGAATTACTACATCTTTAGTTGCTAATGCAGGATACATCCATATATCGTCTGTTCCACAATAAGAATTATCTATTATTGCAATTGCATTGGTTTGTAATAGTCCCCAACGTTTAAAAGTAGAACTCCTAGAAACCATTAAGGCTTCATATCCTTCTGGAAGTTGCATACTAACTCCTAAAGAAATATATTTTCTTTGTCCAGCCTTTAAAGTGGTATCTTCATAAACATATAAATCAATCCAAGAGCCAATATCTGTTTTTTCTAAATGCGGAGAACCTTGTAAATAATGAATTTTAATATCTACTTCATTACTCATATTGACCTCCCATATTGTATTCAATATCTTTTAGAGGAATTTCTGGCTCTTTAGGATCGTTGAATACTAACGTATATTTACAAATTACCCAGCTATCAATTACTTCTCCTTTTGACTTTTTCTCTTTTAAAGTTTGAGTCCAAGAGTAAAGAGTAAAATTATTGGAATGCGCAAACTCTTCAATCTCTTTATGTAAAGTGTTAGCATCTTCTTCAGTAAGCACAAAAATTTCATTAGTTGTCTTTAGTAAATATTTAATCATCCTTTTATCTCCTTTATATCTTTAAGCAAGTGTAAAATTAACTGTTTTAAAAGTTGCTTTTAAGTCTTTAACTAATTTTTCAGTATAATTTTGCGGACCTGCTACTACAATTTCATTAATATCAAATTCATTAGAAACTCCAAGCATATAGTTTTTAATATCATCTATAGCTATTTGACGTGGAGGATAAATTTGATTACCAATCCCATCATAATAAGTAATACTACTTAGTCTCTCTGGACTTGCATCTATTACTACCTTCATTATATCACCTTCTTAAATTTCAATTACCATTGGATCGCATTCAAATAACATATACATATGAACTTCTTTGTTAAAGAAATCTTTAATCCAAATCTCCCAAGCATCTTCTGTTGCTTTATTAATTGACATTAAGATGCCTCTATTTTTAATACATTTTTCTAACTCTTTGATGGCTTTAATAGACATTTTTCTTATAAACTCTAAAAACACATCTGGAATATCTTTACCGTTAAAGTTAAATAAAGTATAATCTGCTTTTTCTCGACAAAGTAGCATAAAATACTTTCCTTTAGATTCGGCAAACCATTTTTGTATTTTAGTTAACTGTTCTTGAATCTGCTCTTGCGGCATCTCTGGCAATTGACTAATCACTTGTTTATTTAAATCATACAGCGTGCCAACCTCAATTTTTTTATCTTTTTCCATTAGCCTATCCTTTCCGCATATTGATTATCACTTGCTAAATTCACTCCTAGTACTTCATCATAGTGCGGAGTTTGATTAGGAATATATCTTCCATATTTTATGATAATATTTTTATAATCCCATAACATAGCTACATATGTAGGAATTTCATCTCAATAATATCCAGTGTATATAACTATATCATCCTTAGTGTATTTTCTAAATTCTTCAATTAATAGAAATAAATCATGCGGACTATCAAAGGGTTCCATGCCCTGAAAGCAAATGGCTTCTGATAAAGGATTGTTTAAATATCTTTTAACAATGGCCGCATAGCTTATCTCTATATCTTTCATCTTTACTATTGGACTGTTTTGACAAAGTTCTTTTCCACATTTGAGGTCACAGTGAGGGAAACCTATTGTCATACAAGTTTTTTTATAATTAATAAAATCTTCATCTATAATATATTTAATTAACATTAGCCCATTCTCTCATAGCAAATTCTTGTTTTCTAGTTTGGCTCCAAGTCTGGATGGGGACAAAGAAACCCACAATCCTGGCATATTGTGTTTTTACAGGTTTGCCGCATATAGGACATATATCTCCATAAAAACCATGATTATTTTCACAAGCATTAATTTTACCAGTAAAAGCAAAATATTTAACCCCAGCTTGCGCGACATAGTTTAACATTTTCCATGCTTTATCAAATGAATCAAATGGCGCATCTACGTTTATGTGTAAGATGTCACCTCCTGAGCAATATTCGCTAAAGGCGGCAGCTATTTTTACTCTCTCTTGGATGGTAGTTTTTATTCCAAGTCCAATCCATTGATTAGCATATAGCGGCAAATCTTTAATTACTTGATCTGGATAAAGCATTTCATCTGCATGCTGAAATCTGGCAGCCATTGTCTCTCCAGGAATTGCTTCAAGATTCATATGATAATCTTTATCTGCAAGGAAAGCATCTTTTACTGCATGAATAATTTTAAATATTTTTCTTCCGAAGTCATATGCTTCATCTTTATAGTAAGTATTACCTAATTCATCTTCATAGGTATAACCAAAATATTTCATTGTTTCATAACAACCTAAAATTCCATGTGAAGAATAAAGATATTTCATTTCAACCATTTTTGTATCAAAATTATGCAAAAGTCCTTTTTCAATGTTTCTTTGAATAATATGTCTTTGAACATCAAGAATCTTACAATTAGTTTCAACTGTATCTTTAAGTAACGCTAAATATTCTTGCTCATTTTGACTTTGATAAGCTATTCTTGCAAGATTAATAGTAGAAACTTTCACGCTACCAACTTTTAAAGCTGCCCCGCCAATACTATTAGTATAGCCAAGCTCCTGAATATCATTACGAAGTCTACAGCAGGATGACAAAGAAGTTACTGAACTATCTGCAAACCAATTACTATCATTCCATTTTCTATTATGCTCACAAGCCCATTTTGCAAAATCTTCATCTACAAAGTTTCCATTAATGTCAGTGAGAAGTGAAATGGTGTTCACAGGAAAAGTCATCATATTTTGACTTCTAATGTCGCTCATTTCTGTTAAGAATATTTTTTGAAATTCTATAATCTCTTCTTCACTATCTATCATAAAAGAACCATCTGGGAAAATTGCTCCACCAAAAATAGCTTCAAAATATGGATGATCAAATATACTTGTATTAGTAAAAGCACTTTGAATTGAGTTACGGAGAAATGGCTGATTTAATGAGTATATTAATCTTTGAATTTGCTGCTTCGCAAAATCTTCTGCATATTCTTCTGTAATTCCCATATAATGATTTTCTATATCTTTTTTCCAAAAGTAATAGAAGTAAGGAATTAAATTTGGGTAGGCTACTGCGCCAGCACTTCTATTAGATGCGTAAGAACAATGCTCTTTTACAAAATCAACAAAAGTTGCTAAATGTTGCGGAGGTTCTGCATTAAAGTTTTCAATAAAATATAGACCTTTTTCTGCCAAGTCTTTTAAATCATAGGCGAAGCAATAGCTTGTTTCTGTACTTGAATGCGCGTCATGCATACCAAGTGCTTTAGTCCATTCAAGCTCTAACCATTTATTTGCTTCTTTAAATCCATATTTTTTTTGCATTTCATAATATAATTTATTAAATGCAAGTAACTTCTGATGAGCTTTAGGCATTTCGTTAATCATAGTTACAATATCTTTATGACCCACATTCGCATTACCATCTACAGAAACGTCTGCAACGGTATCTTCATCTACAAAATTATCAATAAAATTTGTAAAATCTAAATCGCTTTCACTTAAGCCATTTAGTTTTGCAAAATCTTCACCATATTTTTCGTTAAGACGATTTAATTGTGTTTGAAAATTTTTACTTAATTTTACATTAATTTTCATTATTGATTGTTCACCCACTTAATTGCAGTTCCAAAGTCCATATATTCATCATCAACTTTAAGAACTGGAACGGACATAAATCCTTTTATCATAATTTCATCAATATTATTACTGATTGAATAACTGATGTTTGCGGCATCCAGCTTTTGCGTCAGAACTTTACAGCGAGGACAACCTGTTGAATATAAAGTAATCATATAAACCTCCTATACTATATTTTGTATTTTTTACCTCTATTAATATATATAAAATCAATATATAGTATTAATTCATTTTTGCCCTATGATTTTTTAATTTTTAGATTTTCTTTTTACCATGTTTTTAATTTTCTCATAACATTCTCTACAAATATCTTTACTAATTGAATTATAAATATTGTCATTTTTACTCAAAGTCAATTTATACAGATGCTCTTTTATAAATACTTCTTTTTCGCACATATCACAATAATATTTTACCATTGGCACCGCCGCTTTCATTCTTTTAAAATTTGTATATAAATTAAAAACTACTCCTATTTTATTGTCACAGTAGCACAAACCGTCTCCATCATATAAATATATAGGAGATGTAGACATTGTTGTTCGATGAAATTCATAACAATTTGATACGGGAGTGGGATGATGTATCAATAATCCTCTATCAATTAAATCTTGTACTCATTGTGATTTAAAATTATCATTTATGCACCAATATTCCATATATCTCCTTTCTTTTTACTATATAATTATATCATATTTTTTTATTTTTGTCAAATAAAAATTTATAAAAAACTAAATAAAAAAAGAGCTATCCTATAAAAGGATAACTCTTTATTCTTCACCGTACCTCTGCCAAACAGTTTCTATTGTATTATCATCATTTATATTTATAATTTTATAGACTTGATGACTATTTTGATTCTTATAGCTTTTACTGAAAAACATTCCGCCACGAGCGAATCCATTTATCATTAACATTGTCCCGCGAGTAAACCAAGATTTTTCCATGACTTTTTTCTTACCATCAGCTTGCATTTCAGAAATTTGTTTATTAAGTCTTGCATAATAATCTCTACTCATTTTAACAGTAACTACGCCAGATTTAACTGTTAATAAACTAATACAAGATTTAGTATCATCTTTAGCAATTACTGTCCCTACGATTCTACAAGTTTCAAACGTATGAAACACTTTTTCCCCACGTCTGAAAGTTTTTGCAATTTTGGGACTAGAAGGTAGTTCATTATATTCTTTAATATTATATTCATATTTTTTAATATGAGCAAGAGGATGCTCATGATAATAGAAAGCTAAACTATCCATTTCCCAATCTGCTAAATTCCCTAAAGCATACTTATCATATATTTCTTGAAATAATGTATTATTTAAACTATCTAACAATTCTTGTTGATGTTCTTTAAAATAATCTCTAGCTTTATCCATCCCATTACTATAAAGTTTTTGCCAAATTTTTTGCGAAATTCCTATAGTATCGCCGCATGGCTCCAATAAATCTATATCAAAAAATTGTTCATAAAAATCATAATAGTTATCTTGAATTATATAATAATTTGTAACTTTGCAATTTTTCCGCAATGCTTTATTAAAGACAAATAATCTTTTCTCCCAATTTAATGATTCAGGAATTAAATTCCTTTCCATCAAACCATTAAAATTTTGGAGAGTAATTCTTTTTTTAGGTTCACATTGAGTCCAAATATATTCTTTCATTACTTCTTCTCTTGGAGCAAATTGATCAAAAGCCCCAGATTTAATTAATGAAATCATTACTTTTTTATTTGCTTTTACTTTCTTTTGGAAATCTGCTAAACTTGTATATGGTCTATTATTTATAATCTCTTCAATAATATCTCCATTTACATTAGACAATGCTTTTAGACTATATAAAATTGTATTATTTTCTAAATCTGGCTCAAACATATATTCAGATTTATTAATATCAATTAATGATACTGAAATTCCTCTATGGATAATATTACCTACAGCTTTTGCAATTTTTCCATAATTACTTGAAGTATCATCTTCAAGTCCTGCGTCAACTCTTAAGCAAGCAGTATTCCAAAAGATAGATGGAAAGTATGTCGCAAGATACGCACATTGAACGCCAATAAGACTATAGCTATATGTATGCTCGGCATTAAACGCATAACCAAGTTCTTGTGAAAATAAAACGTCCCATATATATCTTCCTACTTCAGGAGTTTTTGCTTTTTGTAGAACTTTATTTCTTAATTCTGGAATTTTATCCATAAGTTTTTTGCCGATTATTTTTCTCGCTGAATTGGTAGTTTCAAGATCAAAGCCAAATAATCTTTCATCCATCATCATTAACATTAAATCATCTTGTAATGGTAAAGTCCCATAAGTATGTCCGCAATATTCTTTAATTATTTTTTGATACTCTAGTGGAACACTTGCTTTGTTCATTTCTTCGTCCCATTGTTCTGGATGATGTTTAATTCTATAATAACGATCAACAGGAGTCTCAGATCCCTTTTCCTGAGCCATTAATCGAATTAAAGCATTAATAGCAGATAATTCTTTTACATTTTGTGGTTTTAATTTTTTAACAGCTTGAGATCCAACTTGAGTATCAAATTGAAAAAGGGATAATACTTCAACATTATCAATAGCTTTCCAAATAGATGGATCATCAATTGGCAGAATATCAGGATGAATATATTTATCATATAATTCTTTTAATGATAAATCTTGTTCAATTTTATTTTTATCTTGTAATAGTAAAAGACATTGAGTAATTTTTTCCATAATATCTGTAACAAGTGCATCGACCTTAACAAAACCTGCCGCTTCTGCATCATGTAATGACCATTGAGTAATTAATGTTCCGTCTGGAGCAGTCATAATAGCTCCTTTATCAAATTCATGCCCAGGATCATTAAATACACAACCACTAGCATGTATAGATCTGCTTGATACAGTTCCCTCTAATTTTTTAATAATATCTAATAAACCTTCATACTTATTTACTTCATTTATAAAAATTTTATTTGGTTGTATACCTTTTTCTTTATTACCCTCAATCATGTCTTTAATTGAATAGGTAAAACCTCGCTGGCTTCCAACTAATGAAGTTAAATACTGCGCAGTATCCACATCAATTCCATTAGGATAATCTTCACTTCTATATCCTCTACAGCTTGATAAAATCGCTGCACGGCTTGACATAGTAGAAAAAGTACAGACTTGGATTAATCCTAGCGAACCTCTTTCTTCTCTAATTTTCTGAAACCATTTTGGACGAACAGTTGGAGGCAAATCAAAATCTAAATCAGGAAGCTCAAATCTATTTTCATTTAAGTATCTAAAATAATTATTAACTCCTGCTTTAATAGGATCATATTGCGTCAAGTTCATTAAATAATTATCAAGACCTGCAGAAGATGATCCGCGTCCAGTTCCAATACAGCCTCCGCATTCCCAGATTAAATCAAAGTAATGTTGCAAGAAGATTGGATATGAAAAAATACAAGTATTTAATTTTTCTCCAACAACTTTTTGAATTCTAGCTTCATTATCAAGCTCTGAAAGATATGTTTCGTTATAAATATCTTTTTCTTTCATTTTATCAAGACAAAAATTAACCCAATATCGCTCTTGTTGATTATCGCTTTCCAATAGAGAATCTAAATGTTGATATCCTGTGTTACCTTTTACTTTTGGAAAATCTGGTACTGAAACTTGCGGCACTTGTTGATTATGTAATAATGAATACATCTCTACTTTATCATATATTTCCATACTATTTGCAAACAATTCGTCAACATTACAGCCTACTGGCTCTAAATGCTTTCTAATATCATCATATGATTGTAAATATGTAAAACCATAAAAGGATTCGATACTTTCCCTTTCACCTTGCTTACTATTCAAAAGAGCTTTATGAGCGATAAAATCTTTTTGAGTTAATCTATGACTATCATCTTGAACAGTGGCTTTTACATCAAAAACTTTGCATAGTTCTAAAGTTTTTTTATTAACATAAATTTGATCTTGATAAGTTGCTGGAGCTATTTCAAAATAAAAATCATCGTCAAACCATTCTTTACAAAATAGGACATGTTGAACAATTTTATCATGCGCTTCTTTGCGACCATTTATATCTCCAACTGTTTCAGCTTTTTTCATAGCAAGAATTTGTTGTCCAATGATCGAACCGATACATGCGGAAGATGCAATAAGATTTCCTTTTCCATATTTTTTAATAATCTCTGCAAGCTCTTCATATAACAAAGGAACTCGTTGCAGCCCTCGATCAAAATATCCATTAAGCCATGCTACGGAAGATGCTTCACGCAACATTTGATGCCCTTGAGCATTTTTTGCTCCTAGTAAAAAGTGATAATATTTTTGTCCTTTATCTCGATTTTCTGTTAAATAGATTTCATTACATAACATAGTCTTAAAATCAGGATGCTGTTCTTGGAGTTTTAATCCATATTTATTTACTCTAATATGACTTGACAAAGATTCGTGCTCACTAATCCCAATCATATTAATACCAAGTTCTAAAGCCTTGTCCATTATAGATTCTGGAGATGGAAGAGCATCAAGTAAACGTAGATTGCTGTACCTAATAATATGAATGATTATGTAGACTTACACGATTATCACTCATAAAATAGCACCACTTCCTTTCTTTTTTAATATTGTTTTAATATATTTTCAATAAAAAAATCTGATTGAGTATTAGTATTTTTTTTAAAAAGCTGCCACTCGTCCCAAGTCATATCTCTTTTACATAAATTCTCAAACACTGTTAAAACTTGTAAATTAGAATAATCATTGCTTCCACCTTTACTTTTTGGTATAATATGATCTAAACTAGGTTTAGCTAAATCATAAAAAGTAGAAGTTCTATCTTGTTTTTTCCAAAAGTTATAAACCGCATTAAACTGTTTATCTTTATCTAAAGATAAAATAGCTTGTTCATATTCTTCAATCGGACAAGAAGTAAAATATTTTTCTGTAACAGAGGTTGTTAAAAATTTATGTAAAAATAAGTAATGTTCAAAATTATCTCTAAATTGAATTAAAAACTCTTCACGTATATCTTGCCTTGCAGAAGCTAGAAATGCTCTTTCTTTCCTCCCACAACCACAAGTTGTCTGTTGATAATTACCATTTCCAGATAAATATGAAAATCTTACCTGAATATTTTTTGATTTTCCGCATCTTAAACAATCGCAATACATTAAAGTTCCAATATAATTTTCTTTATACTCTTCTTTTGGAACAATACTTTTAATTAATAAATCTCCACATCGTTTTCCGATAAAATCTTCTGGCTTTAATTTTGAAGCTCTAATTTTCTTTTTATATTCATCACTTAAAATTAATTGTTCAAAACTCTCTAAATCATAGTTATAAAAATTACCTTCCTTAACAGCTTTTATTTTTCCTTCCTTTTTCCATTTTGATAAAGTAGAAGAAGGAAAATCTTTGTGATAATATTTTTGGTATATATTGTTAATTTCTTGTCGAGTTCCCATAAGCACTCCTTTATTTAATTTAATCTCTTTTATTTCTCTATATAATTAATAAAAGATTGAATAAATAAATTATAATATTTTGCCCTAATTTTCTATAATATTATATCATAAAAAATAAAGGTTGTCAAGCCTTACACTCAACAACCTATTTAAAAAATCCATTCTTGTTTAATATCGTATGCATCACACATAATCTGCGCAGTTATTCTTCCGCACCATTCATTTTTATTAGCCGTTCCAATAATAGTGACCATAGTATTAGGCTCAGTTAATTTCATGTACTCTTCCTCTGAGCTGCGAAACTTCATGATGTCAACTCCATTATTTAAGTGAATCTTCACCGTAGGATTTTTATCCTTGCTTAATAACTGAACATTATCCACTCCTATCGGAATATCTTTTAGACAAAAAGATGGTTCTTGAAGATCTTGACCCCACCATTCTTTTTTTGAAGCAACGTCTAAAATCATTTGAGGATCCACTTGATTTTGATTCCAAATAAAGTCTACAATATAAGTAGGTTCACTGGATGCTTCATCAAAGTTTTCATTAAACCAGTCTTGAAATTCATCAATCTTAGATGCGGCAATGTTACAACCAAAGGCAGAGTTATGACCTTGGGCGAGTTCTGTTAAACCGCTATCTTCACAAGCCTGTCTTAAATCTTCAATATCAGACAACCCATAGTTTCTTGCAGATCCTCTATATACCGGTTCTTTATCATCCTTAGTCTTAGAATAAATTAAAACCATTACTGGTCGTTGATACTTAGCCATCAATTTATTTGCCACCAACCCTGCGAGATTTTTTTCAACGTCTCCAGGTTGACATTTAAAGATTAGGATATCATTTTTTAACATATCCTCTTCCTCAATCTTCTTTTCTAAAAGTTCCATAGTGGCATCTTGCAATCGAGTCTGCCTTGCCTTAACATTGCCGATTACTCTAACAGCTTCTTCTACAAGATCGACCATTTCTCCTTTATGCCCACGTTTCTCAGATGGAATTTTATCAAAAGCATACATCTGTAACATAGATTTAAAAACTAAATTTTTTTCTTCAATTGTTCCTGATCTAACAACAGAATTAATGAATGGTGTTACGTAGAAAGCCATAGACATATAATTTATACCACCACGTTTATCTATACTAAATTTATTTTTGTCACACATATAATACATAAATGGATTCTTAATATTCTCTAGTCCCATCCTGATAATAGCTCTGTTTTCTGTAGATGTATAGGGCTCCATATCCGACAAAATCCCCAATGCCGCAAGGTCAATTAAATCTTTTGAGAAGTCTAATCCATAAATTTCATCATATGCTCGACATATTTGCCACGTTACGCCCGCGCCTGATAAATCTTTATTAGGATATTCTGTAATTTGATTGTTAATTACAATTACATTTTCATCTTCATAAGTCTCACCCGCATGATGGTGATCCATTACTAAAACTTTTATTCCTCTCTTGGAAAGTTTCTCAAGCTCTTCTACATCATTTGAAGCTGCATCCGGAATAACAACTAATTGAACATCTTCTGGAATTTTATCATATGTATCGCTTAGACCATGGCCCTTTCCAGCATGTAAAATATATGTTAGTTTATCTTGACATTTCTCTTTTGAAAGATTCCATCCATATAATTTATACAGGAAATTAATAATTATTGCACTGGACGTAAAACCGTCAGCATCGGCGTCTACAATGGTGCAAATTTTCCAATGATTCTTTGTAGCATCTGCTAATAGATCCACAGCTTTATAAACTCTCGCTCCAAAAGTAAAAGGTGAATTAATCTCATTCCATCCAGCATTCTTCCATTTATCTACATCGTTAATTCCTCTACTTTTAAGAATATCATCTATATTATTTATTTGAATATTTTCATTATATAATTTATATTTCATCTATAGTTAACTCCTTTGGCTCATAGAATTTACAAAAACATCCTTGATATCCAAGACTCCATTCAGTTGATAAAAGTTTTTCTTTTCAAGGACAATAAAAAATCCAATCTACACTTTTTGCTAATAGATAAGTAATTTTTCTTTTATTTTCTCTATATTTACAATATTTACATCTTTTATGTTTTAGTCTTTGTTTCATTCTATATTCTAAAATTTTTTGTTTTTCTTCATTAGTCATCTAAATTCTCCAGTTCAAAATAGTCGCAGAAACAACCGCAGTATTTCCAATCAAAAAATCTTATTATTTCATCCTTTAAATCACATTTATGAATCCAAATATTAAGATATTTTGGAGCATTTAATAAATAACTATATTTACAATATCTACATCTAGGATGATTCTTTCTATATTTTATAAGTTTATTCATTATTTTCCTTTTCTTGATAATATAAACAAAATATTCCTTTGGTAATTGGAATATAATAATTTATATATGAGCATATATCTTTTTTAGGTTTTTTATAAAATCATAATTCACGTGGTACATAAGTATATGTAAAATTACTATTTTTATTTATTTTATATTTACATTCATTACATGGAAAAATAAACATTATAATATCACCCGGTTTCGCCATAGATATAAAAATATATCCTTCCCGGCGTCAGTTGGGCTGAATTTGTAATCCAATAAATCTTCTTTATCAAATAAAAAACTAATATTTGCATAAGTAGAGTATTTTTGATAAAGTTTTTCTAATTTATTAACTAATGTTTTAAAATCATCATCACCATTTTCATGAAAATCTTTATCTAATCCTATACATATCTCTTTAGCTCCATTATCCAATAGAAGCTGAAATTGATATTTAGATAATTGACTACCAGATATTGCAACAGCTATAGTCCCTTCAATACCTAAATAATTCATTATTTGTAGAGCGGCCTTCTCTGATTCAACTACTATAGCAGTTCCCGCACGTTTAATATTCTCTTTAGAAATATTTAATCCATATAAGTTAAAAGATAAAGGATGATTACACAAATGACCATCAATTCTTGCAGGTCGATATTTACCAAATTCTTCATTCTCTTGGATTAAGGTTCTTTGACGTATACCAACTAATCTATTATTTTCATCTTTGTGCGGGATTAATATATTTCCATTAACAGGATCATATTTTATTCCCATATAATCCATTATTTCCTTTGAAATATATTCTCTTTCCCAAGCAGGAAAATTAAAGGAAGGATAATGTTCTATATAATTTGGAATTTCTGGCAAAATTACTTTATCTTTATTAACACTTAAATCATTTATTTTGTCATATCTTTTAAAGATTTTCCAATCTTCTGCGGTTTCTGTTAAATCTGATTCTTCTAAATAACTTTGAAGATTGAAAAAATTTACTACAAAATAAATTGCTTTATTTAAATCTTCTATACTTTCAACTTTTTGAACTAATTCAAATATATCAAATGTTCCGCAATCGCTAGTCCAACATCTAAATAATCCGGTGTTGTCATAATAATAAAGTTTACGACTTCCTTCTCCTACTCCATTGTGACAAATTGTTTTAGCAACTATATAGTCTCCAAATATTTGCGGCTCCGCGGAATAAAAATCTAATAAATTATATACATCTTCTATACTAATTTGTTCTTTAACTTCTTCCTTTGAGTAGCTCATTATCCCTCCTTTCTACACCATTGTATCTATGTTTAACTCTTCTATTGGAATTAATTCATAGTTCCAGTCAGTTAAAAATAGTCCATTAAATCTTGCAGTACCTTTATCAGCATACATCCAAAGAAAACAATTTGAATATTTTCCTCTACGATTTTTATATATTGACATTTTTACATTTGGAGTAATCGATCCTTGGTCTGTTAAAACTGTTTCCAATTTATCTAAATCATCTTGTGAAACAGGCAATAAAATAGCTCCCCAGTCAATTTTATCTGCAATCGCTTTTGATCCTCTTAATAGATTTTGATCAGGAATACTGTCCGTTTTATATGACATATTTAATTGAGTAGCTGTCATAATAAAAACTCCAAAAGATGTAGCAATTTCTTTTAATTTAACTGATAAAAGAAATAATATTAAATCTTCTCTTAATTTCATTCCGCCAGACGCTCTAGCTATATCTGAAATAATTTTCATTGAGCTATGTAAGTAATCATAAAAAATCCAACGAACTTTTCGTGTTCTGATATTTCTTTTAATCAGGTTCTCAATATCTTTAACACCAAAATCTGGCACCACATATATGTATGCTGGAGCATTTTGAAAAATTTCAATTGCTTTAGCTACTCTTTGAGTTTCATCAAAATCTAATTCACCCGTTAAAATCTTATGCTCTTCTACATCAGCTAAAAAAGCTACAGCTAATGTTTGAAGTTCATCAATTTCTAGTTCTGTACTAATAAACATACTTGGAAGAGCTGGACCATTATCTATCCATTGACCATCTTTCCAAATTTTATTACATGCAGCATTGCAAAAATCTGCCATCATTGTTCTGCTTTTACCAAGTCCAGTAGGTGCCGACCGAAGATAAAATTTACCGAGCCTCATTCCACGAGTAATTGGATTAATTAAATCTCCAAACATTGGATATCCTACGTCAGGAACTCTTCCAAGAGACTGTATTAAATTCATCATCCCATCTCCTAATAAAGTTCCATCTTCAATGCTATTATCTACATATGTAGATCGTATATCAAGTATTTTATTTTCAAGTTTATCAGCTACTTCTTCCAAGGATAGGTTATCAAAATATTCTAATTGTTTTTGCTTTTTTTCTAAGTTAGTAATATTATCCATATCCAAGAGCCAAGATACATCTAGACCAACTCTAATATAACCTCTTAATAAAGTCATTTTTTTAACTCTATTATAGTAATAATCAAAATTAGCTAAATCTGCATTATCTGCGGCTTGCATCAACCATTGCGCCCCATTACCTTGTTTAAATGTAGCATAACTTTGAGGTCTATCTTTAAGATAACTATCAACAGTTTTTACATCTATATGAGTAGCTCCCATGATATAAAGATTATATATCGCACCAAAAATTACTTTATGAAATTCAGATGTAAAATCTTCTTCATTATAAAAATAAGCACCATCATCATCCATTAATGACGGGTCTTGCATTGCGCATCCAATTATTTGAACACATGATTCGGAGTCAACATATTTTCCTTCATTCAAATTTGTTTACCTCCTTTATTTTAATTATTACTGAGGGTATAAATAATAAGTAGCATATGTAATGAAAGAACTATTATAGCTATAAAAAAAACAATATTACTTGCATCACTCATATTTTACCTCAATTCAAAAAAATTCATACCTCTAGGTTTTTTAATTGGAGGAATTGAAAATATTACATTTCTACCTTTTTTATTTACATAATCTTCAATCTTTTTACCTTTATTAATTCTCTTTTTTAATTCTTGATTTTTTTTATATGCTCTATATTCTGGTAGAATAAATGGAATAATACCTATACCGCCCCTAGAAGCAGATGGATCAGTCTCTTTATGTGTTTGAATATTATACCAATAATCAGTTGCTTCATATATATCTTCTAAAGTCATACCTTGTGATAAAAAATCTTTAATATTTCTATTTACTACCGCTTCGATATAATAATCACCTAATACTTGCTTAGCTAACCATTGTATCTTTTCAACTCCAACCGCACATTTTCTATGTGCATACCTTCGATATTGCGGCGTCACATAATCTGTATTTTCTTTGTAAAATGGTTTGCCGCAATATAAACATTTTACTTGATTTGGCAAACTATACCTCTTTTCTTTAAAACATTTTTATTCTTATATTAAATTATATCATAATTTTTTAATTTTGTCAAGATATAAATATAGCCGACCCGCAATAAGCGGATCGGCTTAAATAATTATATGGCGGAGCATGAAAGATTTGAACTTCCGGAACGCGATTATCATTCTACTGCTTTCTAGGCAGTTGCCTTCAACCACTCGGCCAATACTCCATATGGCGGAATAGCTCGGTTACGATCCGAATAGATAATTAAATATCTACGATGAGATTAGCAGTCTCTCCTAGTTCCCTACTAGTTGCCTATTCCATAAAAGAATTTATTTTTTCTTTAATTTTATTAAATGATATTGGAGTATAGTCAATTCTATCTGCACTTACACAATAACTTTGCGGGCTATAATCTTTATAAATAGGATTACCATGAACATGCCCAAAAATATTTACATATGGCATATATTCATTTAAATATATTGGTTTATGACTTAAAATCCAAAAATTTTTAAATATAATTGGATAACTAATTACTTCTGAAAAATACTGTTTAAAATTTTCATTTAAATAATTTTCAAAATCATGATTTCCTTTTATAAGAATTTTATCTCCATTGAGTTTAGATAAAATATTGCCAAAGTTAATTCCAACATCTCCTAAATGATATACAGTATCTTCTGTAGAAACTGTATTATTCCATCTAGTTATAATAGTTTGATTCATTTCTTCAATATTACAAAAAGGTCTTTTACTCCAAAATAAAATATTTTTTTCATTAAAATGGGTATCAGCTATAAAATATATCATTTTTTACTCCCAGTAATGCACATACATACTTAACTTTCGTACATTTTCTTCTGAATAATTATCTTCCAATTTATTACATCCTAAATCAGAAAATATTTTAGCAATACTTAATTTATTTGAATCTAAGAATACTCTACAAAGCCATCTGCCAAAGCTATCTGTTTTTGGTTCTTTAATCTCTTCTTCTGACTTTAATAGAATTTCTTTATTTAAAAAATAAAATTCTGCATATTCTTTACAGATACGTCCAAAGTTTTTTTCTTCTCCACGGCACTCAGGTGTATCTAAATTTAATACTCTAATTCTTTCATGTATATGAATATGAAAACCTAAATCAATGTCTACATCGTAAGTATCTCCATCAATTACATTAGTAATAACTCCTTTATAAGTATACATATTAGTCCCCTCCTTACTAATATATGTTTACAGTCCCTAACCCAGACCTGGCTCAACTACGGGAGTTCTGTAAACGCCATTTACATTAATATCTTGATTGCACTTTAAATGTAATTTCTACATCACCATCATCCATATAACCTTCCACTCTTGGAAAATCATCTGGATAAATACTTGCACTTTGACAATAGAAATTATGTTGTTTACAAAAATCTTCTAATTCTTCTAATGTTTTACAATATTTTGCTTGAGCCAATTCATTGCTTATATTCATTATATAGTTATTTATCATTTTTATCCTCATAACAATATTTCATATAATTTACAGGGATAGAAGTATCTATCGCAATAGGCCCGCAATTATAGGTATCATACATTTTAGTATTAATAGATGATGATCCTTTTGCTATTTTATCTTTTTCCTTATTAATGGCATGATTAAGATAAAACAATGCTTTTTCCAAGTCTTCTATTTTATTATCTTTGCGGCCTGCCCTAGAAATATATTTAACAACATTGCCTAAATCAAAGTCAAGTTGCCAATCATTAATCACTTCTATTGGCTCGAATAAACGTCCCTCACAATAGTGTGAAGGACGACTAACATCATTAAATTCCATTACCAACCTGCTCAGTTAAATCATCAACAATTAAAACTAATTGTTCAACTTGATCTCTGGTCATATCATTTACTTTTTTACCCTTCCCAAGATATCGTTCCACAGTTTCCATAATTCTCGGTGCCCAATTAATAGCAAAAGCAGAACCTGTTGCTTCTTGAAGTTTGGATACTAATGTTTTAAACGTATCCATTAATTCATCGAAATCATAGTCTGGAGAAGGATTGTGAGCTGTAGTAGGTTCATCAGTTACATATTTTCCATTAAACTCTATAGCTTGCTTATCAATTGCATCACCAATAGCATCTACAAGATTTTGATAACTAAATTCAATCCAATCTGGAGTATATTTAAATCTTGAGCCAGCTACAAATCGAGGAGTGCCACGCATATAACCGATAGTATGTACACGGCCTTCATCATCCTCAACTGGATGAGCATAAAGAATAATATCAGACATTCTATCTACTACAAGTCTTGGTTGATTAGCAAGAGTAGGAACAATTTGCTGATATTCGTCTCCATTTTCATCTTTAAAAGTTTTGTCTTGAGCGTGACTGATCATTACAAGACCATATCCCATCTGCGGAATTTTTCTAAGAGCTTCATCAAATTCCTTCTTAGCAAGATTATAACCTTTCCCATAAGACAGATCACCGATTGAAGACACTCCGTTAGCTGAGCAAATATATTTTTCACAGAGATCATAAGCAATATCAACAGTATCTACAATAACATTTTTATAGGTTTGATGACCTTGTTCTGAATCTAACTGTTTGATAATTTGTCTAAATTCAGACCAGCGATTAACTGGTTGTGCCTTGACATTTGGTAACGTAAGATACCCAGCCTCAAAGGCACATAATAGGGCATCCTCAAATTGCGATGCTATCGTAGTCTTACCTGTCTTCGGCTGACCATACAGAAGTACTGTATACCCACACAGATTCCTTGAAACTTTATGTGGCTGAATATTAAAAATATCAATATCAATAGCCATATAGATTCCTTTCTCTAATTAATCCAATATTAAAAGAAGCCTATATTTTAAAATTGAAAATCACTTGCAGAACCGAATGTTTTCTTAGGAGTATTATTCTGTTTAGGAGCGTTGAAAGCATTGCCAGCATTCTGCTTATCATCATAACGCTTTTGAGCTGCTGCAATTACATTTTCGTGATTATTAAGACACTCAACAAGTTCGTCCTCAGTAATAATAGCTTCGTCTCCAAACTCACCTGGATCCATCGCAGCTCCAGTTACAACCCACTCACGCTGAGTAGAAGTTGTGTAAGTAATCTGTGGAGCACCAAATGCACTCTCAACCTCTTGCTCACGACGAATAGTAGTAGAAACAATATTGCCCCAAACTGTTTGGAATACTGGGTTAGCAGTAGAAGCATCAAGTCCTTCAAAATATGAAATAGCTTCAGGCATACGTACTACAAGTGAAACAGGAGTAGCTTCCTTACGATAAGAATCAAAGACATAACCATTAATTACGCCATAATCGTCTCCATCTTCAACTTCACGCATTGCAAAGTTTACTATAACCATATCAAACTTAAAAGTATTACGTTGATTCTCATTAAAACCATTATTAGCAGGATGCGAAAAATTAACGTTAATTGATGGACGATCAACCATCTTACCATCCTGACCAACAAAAGGATTAGAACTTGCAGAACAAGTTAGACGAATCTTATAAGCTCCTTCTTTACCTTGAGCTTCCCAGGTTTTATCTCCATCCTCAATATCATTAAGTACGGCCCAAGCAGGATTCTCTTTACCACTCTTGCCATATTTCTCGGTTACAAAATTAAAACGTACAGGAACTACATTGGCACCATCTTCATCTGTTGCTACATTAATAGTACCATTAATATATTCGACACCATTCATTTTTGATTCAACATTATTTACAGTATTATGAAAAAGTCCATTCCCGCTAATTGAAAAAACGTATCCTTGTAAATCAATCTGATTTGTCATTTGTTTCATAAACAAAATCTCCTTTTCTCCATGCGTTTTATCTAACAATTATATTATAATATATTTTTTTAAATTTGTCAAGTGTTGTTTTTAACTTATCTTTAATAAATTAGAGATATAATCTAAATTAAGCTTATCAAAATCTGTATATTTTATTTCTAAAAATTTTATATTATTTTTTTGACAATATTCTTTTTTTCTAAAATCTCTTTCTTGACATTTTTGAAAACCTTCTTCTCCACCAAAATAATCAACTGCTCTATAGTGCTGTTCTCCTTGATATTCAATACAACAATTATAGTCAGGAAGATAAAAATCAAATCTTTGATTATTTTCTATTTTATATTCTTGCTCAAATGGAATATTTAATTTTTCTAAAATTGTTTTTACTTTTAATTCTCCTGCTGATATTTTTCTACAACCACAAGAAATTGTTAAACCACCAACTAATGGATGATAAGATATATCTTTTTCCTTTCCACAGTCACATTTGCATGTTCATAAACTTGTAGTATGTCCATCACTATATCTTTTACTTCCATTTCTTTTTAAAACAGTTAAAAGACCAAAACGCTGGTTAGTTATATCTTTTATTTGATAATTCCCTGCTTGTTCAAGAGCATAACATCCACAAGATTTTGTATAATTTTTTTCAGATAAGTGTTCACTACTTACAATTGTTTCATTTCCACACTCACACAAACATTTCCATTTTACTCTTTCTCCTATTTTATGAGGAACCTGCTCTATTACAGTTAATCTTCCAAATTTTTTCCCTGTTAAATCTTTTATTTTACCTGGTCTATAATTGGACTTTGCGCATCCGCAACTTTTTTGATAACCACATTTTATTGAATTAATTTGAGCTTCAAAAGCTCTAATTCCACATCTTCCACATAGAAATAAAGCCCTTCTTGCACTACTCTTTTGTTTAGGTCTTTCTTTTATGTATAAGCATTTATAAGGACCTACTTCTTCTCATTTTTTATATTCAATCCTTTTTGGCATTTTTACTCCAATCTATATAATGATTAATAGATTGACGCACAAAGTCACTAAAAGATTTAAAACCATTTTTAGTAGCAAAATTGCGCCAAGTATCCAGTTCACTCTGTTTAAAAGCCATAGAAGTTCGAGCTGTTTTTGGCTCTTCAACTTTATGTCTGGTCATAATATACTCCTTTCTTAATAATTATTAACTTTATACTATATAAAATAAAAATTAATAATTATTACTAACACAATTTTGCCCAATTAATCCCAAATATTCATTATTAATTCTTTACCTAATGGTAAAGTTTTTATCCATTCTGTGAAATCAATTCTCCATTGAGGAAGTCTATGATTTTTTCTTTGATTATACATGTTTCTTAAAACTTGATAGTTGAGATTTACCATCCTCGTCTGCAGGAACGACTCAGGAAGAAAAGCTTTTGCCGCAATAAAATATTTTTCTTTTTCCTCTTGGGTAAGATTTTCATTATGATAAATATCAATGATAGTATTAACAGTATTAATATTTCCTATCATTTCGTCGTCCATCCATTTGTCAAAACCCCACTCATAATTTAAATCATCACGTGAAATGCCATCTTTCATAAGTCTGTGCATAGTACTTTCACTATTAGTAGTTGTTCCTACTTTATATGTATCAAATTCCTGCCACCATCCACGATCAGCACGAATATCAACCCATACTTGAATCATCCTAAGAAATTTATTATGCGCGGGATTATTTTCTTTTTCAGCAGCTTGACAAAGCCTACGCATTAAGTCTAAATCATTTTCACCAACAATAAAATCATCTAAATCTGGATCAAAATAACTATCTGACTTATAATGTGATTTTAATGGATGCCGCATTCCATGAATTGCTGCTCTCCAACCTGCAATTTCTAAAGTTTTAAAAGAAGTCAATCTTACTCCTTTCAATACAAAATAAGCGAGGATACAAACACCCTCGCTTCTCCTTTTACTTCCTAACTATTTTAATTCTCAGGTAGATCATCATCTACATTGAATGCAAGACCCGCAGCAGTAGCGCGAATTAAATTGGGCTCCTTACCCTCAGTCTCAATACGCTCTGCAAATCCTCGCTTCTGAAGTCCAGTTACTGTACCTGTAACACTGCGTGGTGAAAGACCAGTATCCTCAGCAATCACTTTATGATTGAACTCTTCACCATCATGATCTTTTAGATAGGTTAAAACGATTTTTGCATTATCAGAAAGTTTAGCCATTATATTTTCTCCTTTTCTCTCTTGTTTTTAACTTTCTTAATTATATTATATATTATTTTATTTAGTTTGTCAAGATTTAATTTTCATTAAACCATGTAATATAAAATTTTTCTATAGGTGTTTTTTCTGACTTTGTAGTATAAGAAGTACTAGTAGTAGTATAAGAAGTATTATCAATAACACCAGTTATTGATGATGTATAACTTATAGACATTTTTTGTTTAAACATCTTATCATGTGGGATAGATTCTGAAAAACCAAATCCGCACCAATCACAGAAATATCTTTTAATAAGTCTCATTTCTTTTGGAGAGTAATCATTAATATTAATTTCAAACCAAGTTTGCATTGGGTTCTTTTCAACTTGTTTTAGAATTTTTTTATAAACTTTTAAAATAAGTTTTTGATTTTTTTCATTTGCCATTAAATATTCAATAGCTTTTTCTTCTAGCTCAAAACAAAAACAATTAGTAATTATATCATTATTCAAAATTCCTCCTCTCATTTTATTTTACTTTTAAATATATTATAATATATTTTTATAAATTAGTCAAGTATTTTTTTAACATCTTCTAATATATTTTTTAAAAAAAGACATTCTTGTTTAGTTAAATATATTCCAGTAGAAAAAAATCTATCACCCTTTATAGTTAAATCATCGGGGAAAAATCCACTGTTTAATTTAGAATCTATTTGTTCTAAAATATTTTCTAACATGCAAAAATCTCCTCCCAAAGACATTCTTCTGGATTTTTATCATCTCTTACTTGCTTAAAACATGGATGTCTCAAAGTTCCTTCTTTAGGATCTACTGACATACAACTTACTTGAATAACTTTATTAAGATAGTTTTCTGGATGCTCGGCCATATCCTGTCGCATAGCATCAGTCAAGCCAGATGCAACTTTTCCAATATAAACAACTTTCCCATCTTTATAGCATCCAAGAGAGAGAGAATTTTTCCATCCATAGAAAGCTGGTTTCGTTACTGGTTTATATATGAGCGGATTTCGTTTGTAGTCATTGTAATATTGACCCTCTGAAGGATACCATAACTCTTCTTTATCAACAGATTCCGCACGTTCCATCCAGTAAGGCCAAGTTTCAATTTCTTTACCCGTATATTCAAATATTGGATCTTCTAAACCTATACAAATTAAATCAACACTGTCTAGGTTTTGTTTCCACTTAAACATTTGAGATGATGTAGAGCGTTTCCCAGCACGATATGGACATGACTTATTTTTAAAAACAATACCTTCTCCTCCTTCATTGAAGATTCTTTGAAGATGTTCTTCAAAATTATTATAAAAGGTTTCCGCACGCTCTATATACTTTTGATCTGCAAAGGTATATTCAAGACTTTCATTATAAAGATAGTTTTCAATTCTGTCCAAAGTCCCTTTCTCTTGGATATCTTCACCACGATAACGGATTATATCAAAAATATAGTAATGTGCTTTTCCAATATACTCTGGATCAGTTCTATCAAATTGTCTCTTATATGCTTTAGTCGGAAGGCATCCAGAAAGTTTTGTAACAGTATTTGAATGACCGCCTGGAATATAAATCTCTCCAATAAAAATAGTACCATTAGGGACAAACATTTCTGCCCACTCTTTGATATGCGGGAAGTTTTTAGATTTTTCTACAAGCTCACCAGTTTTTCTTGATTTTGTTCTAGAAAAAAGATAGACGTATCCAGAATCAGTTTTCTCTAGAACGTACAAAGCTCCATCTTTTTTCTCTTGACCGATCCAATCTCCACTTTCAAAGGCTCGTTTAGCCGCTGCGTCAGAAGCTTTAGAGCAATATTTCATAGGTGGAACTTGCCATGATTCAGGATAAAGTGTTTCCATTAAATCTCCTTAATATTAGAGTTTTATATTTTTTCTCCAATTGTCAATTGTTTCTTCGGCTTTTTCATGTTCTGTAGCAAATTTAGCAGCAATACATTTTTTACAAAATATATTTTTATACATTTCAAAAGCTTCGTCTGCATCAAAATTTATATCACAAAATAAGTCAAGAGCTTTCTCTTGACATAATTTACACCCATATGAATATAATAAAAGATTTTTAAGAGTTAAATTTATTTTATCCATTAAATAAAGACTCCTTTCTATATTATTTTAAACAAAATATAGTATCTCCGTATTTAATTTTACTTAATAGATAAATCTCTTTTATTTCATACTCATCTTTTTCGTCAAATTCTTTATAAAATTTTTCAACTGCTTTGTTTTTATTTTTTGCTTTACAAACAAAAAATTTAATATAACGATAATGAAATTTCTTTTCTTTAATTTTAATGCTGTAATATTTTTTACTCAATATTAACTCCTTTTCCACCGCGATTGCGAACAGGAATCTTTTTATCTTCTAAAGTATTAATGATAACATTCTTTACAGATTGTCCATCATTAAATTTCATAGCAATTACACCAGTAGAAGTTTTGCCAGTAGCATTAATAGAATCAAGTTTAAATTGTAATGCTTTATTATCAGTAGATATAATAGTAATATAATCTCCATTAGTTTCTGCGATTTTTACAAAATAATCTTCTTCTACTAAACCAGCGCACTTTAATCCATTTTTATTTTGAGTAGAACCAAAGTAAATAGTTTTATCACTTTTCTTAATTTTACCATTTTTAGAAACAAAAGTAATAAATGGATGCTTATCATCTACATTCATAGAAGTGATATAAAGAATAGATTCATCATTATCAAGGTTTATTATTGAACCAATAGCAGAACCCTTATCTTTAACTCCACATTGCTTAATTTCACTAACTTTTAGACGATAACATTTCCCAAGAGTAGAAAACAATAAAATCATTTCATCTGTGCGGGCTTTAAATGTAAAGATATCATCAAAAGACTTGCGATACATTTTTACAGGAATACTCTTTATATATCCTTTTTGATTAAATGTAATGACTACATCTTCAACAATTTTTTCTTTAGCTTTTTTAGAATTTGGTTTAATGATTTCTTTCTGAATTACTTCAGTACGACGTTTATCACCAAACTTTTTAACTAACTCCCGCAATCTGTTTTTTAGAATATCAACTTGTTTATCTTCAGATTCTAAAATGTTTTCTAATTCAAGACACTTTTCTTTCTTTTCTTGGAGTTCATTATTAATTGCTATTCTCTCCATATTAGCTAATCTATTTAATTTCATATTAAGTATAGCATTAACTTGAGATTCTGTCAAATCATATTTTTTTACAAGATTAGATTTAGCTTCTGCTGAATTTTTAGATTCTTTAATAATCCTAATTACATTATCAATATTTTCAAGTGCCTTTGATAATCCTTCAAGAATTTCAATTCTATCTTGAAGTTTTTTAATATCAAAAGTTATTTCTTTTTTAATGCAATCAATATTATGATTTTTATATACCTCTAAATATTTAGACAAATTAATCATAATAGGAGTTTTTGAAATAATACCATTTTGATTTACATTAATTTGTTTACGTAGGTTTGTCTCTTGAAATAGTTGTTCTACAACTTTTTCTGGTTCAAAACCATTTGCAACAGTTACAACTAGAGAGATTCGTCTTTTATCAGACTTATTAAAAATCTCTTCAATTCCAGTAACTTTTTCTTCTTCAATAGCTTTTTTAATTTCATCAATAACTGGTTCTATATATATTTGATATGGAAGTTCATAAAAATTAATTTCTTGTTTATTAATTGTATATTTACTTTCAATTACAATTTTACCTTTACCAGTTTTGTTAATTTGCGATAAATCATTTTTATTTACAATAACGCCGCCAGTTGGAAAGTCTGGATAATAATTTTCATTATCAACTGTCCCATCTTCAAGATATTTTTCAATAACTTGTGCGGTTTCTGTAAAATTATGCAATCCCCAATAATTAGATAAAGAGACGCCAATACCTTGTGCTCCATTAACAAGTAGCCGAGGAAAAACCGCAGGTAAAACTTTAGGCCATTTTTCATCTTCACTAAAATTTAGAATCATTGGAACGGTATCTTTTTCTACACTTTTTAACATTCCTTCTTCTACTATTGGAGAAAGTCTTGCTTCAGTATAACGATCAGCTGCAATTGCATCTCCGCCAAGAATAATATTACCATTTGCACCATGAAAATCTACCTCTGGAATATTATTAATAAAAGTCTGCGACATTCTTGCAAAAGTTTCGTATATTGCAGTTGTTCCGTGCGGCCACCATAAGGCTGCTACACCACCTGAAATCTTTGCAGATTTAACATGCGGTTTTTTACTATTGTATTTCTTTGTATACATTTCCCACAGGCATGCTCTTTGTCCAGGTTTCAGACCGTCCCGAATATCTGGGAATGCACGATTGGTATTAACATCATATGAACTATCAATAAAGTTCTGTTGAACTTCCTGTATAATATCTATACTACTCAACACGCGCCTCCTCTAAATGTTCTGCCAAGAATGTTACTCTTGGACCAACTGCCTTACCATAAAGATTATTAAACATTTCATCTGTTTTATCTCTATCTGTTACTTTTAATTGTAACACATTTCTAGTCTTTTTGTCAAGTAGACAATAGGCAAGCTCGTCAGAATCGCACTCACCCAAGCCTTTCATTCTACCAATAGTTTGGATATTGTTTGGATTTTGTTTTTTATATTCTTCTAATGCTTTTTCATCTTTAAGATATACATATTCATTCTTTTTTGTAGTTACTCGAAATAACGGAGGAACCGCAGAATAAACATGTCCATTTAAAATTAGTTCTGGACACATATACCATAAAATATTAAACAAAAGATTTTCTATAGCAAATCCATCAAAATCTGCATCAGCACATGCTATTATTTTTCCGTAACGTAATTTTGATTTGTCATACTTTAATTTACATGTAGAAGGCTCAACTTCAAGTCCAAGAGCTTGAACAAGATTATTAATTTCTTGATTTTTATAAATATTAGCAGGTGAAGTTTTTAACACTGATAACATTTTGCCACGAACACCATATACAGCCTGTGTCTCTGAATCTCTAGCAGCCACTAGACCGCTCGCGGCTGACTTACCTTCTGATACAAGTAATTCACAAGATAACCTATCTTTACTCCAACAGTCTGTAAGAGTAGTAGGAAGTTGAATATTTTTCTTTTTAGTATTAGCCGCAGCTTTATTTCTAACTCTTTCACGAGCACGTTTAGCAGCTTCCGCAGCCTTTCTAGAAACTAATGCTTTTTCAATAATAGCTTTTCCATCATCAGGATTATTATCAAGCCAAATTTCTAACTGCTCTCCAAGAGTAGAAGAAATAAAAGAAGTGTCTATTTTTGCAACGTGATCTTTAATCTGAGCATTATATGCTACTTCATCTGCGGTAATATCTGCAATAAAAATCATACCTTCTTGTAAAGAATTTCCATCAAGATTTTTATCTTTGGACTTTAAGATACCTTGCTCTTTAGCCCATTTATTTAAAATTCTTGTGATAGTTGACTTAATAGATGTGATGTGCGGGCCTGCTGTAGTAATTCCGCAATTAACATATGGAATAATTGTAGAACTATTTTTACCGCTATATGTCATAGCAACTTTAAGTGATTGTTTATCTTTCTTCTTTTGGAAGATAAAACGATTATCAATAATTTCTATATCACTTAAATTTTTTTCAAGTAAATCTTGAATACCATTTTTATGTTCTAAACAATCTCCATTAACAACAATTGCTAATCCTTCGCATAAACAAGTAATATCATCACAAAAATTCTTTAATTTTTTAATATCAATTTTTGTTGATGTAAAAAATTCTTCACTTGGTTTGAAAGTTACTCTAGTCCCAGAATGAGCCGTTACATTTTCTACAATTCTTCCTTGAAATTCGCCTTCTTTAAAAAAGACAGTCTCTTTAATACCATCTCTTGTAGATTCTACTATCATCTCATGTGATAAGAAGTTCGCGATTTTCGATCCTTGGCCGTGCAAACCAAGCGCTGAACCTTCATACACGCCATCTGATGAAAATTTTCCTGATGTATTTAGAGTATCAAATGACGCTTGCAGAATAGATTTACCATCTTCTCTGTAAGAATCAACAATAAATCCTTGAGCTTCATCTTGACAAGAAATTCTTCCATCATCTGTAATATCTAAGATGATAACTTTTCCGTTACCAATACGGTATTCATCAATTGCATTGCTTAAAATTTCAATAACTAATTGATACGGAGTATCTGTAGCTCCGATATACATTGATGGCCTAGTACGAACGTGTTCTAACGGACTTAAAGATTGAATACTATCTTCATTATATAAATTATTAGACAATTAAATTCACCTACTTTCTTTATCATTTATATAATTATAGCATAAAAAATAAAGCTTGTCAATACAAAGTATCAACAAGCTTTAAAATTAAATTCTATGTATTCCTAATGGCTCTTTTATATTAGCATCAAATAATATATAATCTCCATTAGTAAGTTTCCAATAGACAGAAACTTTATTTTTAAAGGCTATTTTCCTAAAAGAATTTAGACTATTCAAATCTTTAAAATAATATCCTCCAATAGTAGAAAAAATTAATTGTTCTTCTATCTCTTCAATCACTATCAGAAACTTTTTAGGACAGTCTATTCCTCTTGCAGGAAGATACATACCAGTATATTTCTTAACATTATGTTCTCTTGCAAATCTATCAACATCTTCCGTATGTGCAAAAGGAATTATTACAACATAATCCATATTAATTCATATGATATTTTAGAGTAACTTTGTTTCGATCTCTATCATGAATAATGCGGACTTTGTTACCGTGAAGTGCAGAAACGATATATTTAATATGTTTTCCATTCTCCGATACTAGAGCGCAATGATAAAGATAATCATTATCACCCCAACGCACTACACTTTTGTTTTCAATTAGATTAGGCATTTTAATTTGTTTACGCATTTTAATCCTTTCTTCTCCAACTATCTGTATCAGGGCTCAATCTTTCATGAAATCCTGGTTGACTATAGAGTAAAGGGAGATTTATTTTATTAAAAGTCTCGACTATATCCTTTATCATATAGAGTCCCATTAGTCTATTAGCCGCATCAACAATCATAACTTGTTCATCATATTCAAGTTTGTTTCAATTATTAGGCATTAAATCTCCTTTCTCTTTTATAAAATTATAACATATAGAATTATGTTTGTCAAGAAAATTATTGACCAACATCTGTATAATCTAAAAGATTATTAATTTGTTCTATAACTTCTGCGGAGCTATCATCTTCATTATTATATGTTTCTGCATCTATTTTAGTTGCAAGAATCCATTCTCCATTATCTCCCCACTTTTCAACCATAATACCAAGTGTTGCATAAGCATTTTTAGCACCTGTTAAACCTGTTAATGTGTGTTGGTATAAACGTAAATCTTTTTCTTCTGTCTCTTCAAAATATTTGCGATAATAACGTTCACACAAATCTTGCATTCCACGCATATAACTAAGAATTTTAATTTGTTCTTCTGATGATAACCAACTATAATCATCTGGATATTTATCTATATCTTGAATATTAATAGTTTTCAATTAATCCTCCTTAAATTAATAAATCTTCTAATTCTTCAACCGAATATTTTATATAACCTATTCTTCCTCCATGTATAGTGTTAATAATATTAATTTGAATTCCATTTGTATCTTTTGGAATAAAATATATTTCATATTCAATACCATTTTTACATAATATTGTAATTATATTTGTTTTATTATAAGGATCACTTTTAAAAATATATTTATTAATTAATAAAAAAATTTCTTCAAAATATGTAATTTCAGAAACTATATATGTTGGAACTACTTTATTAAATTGAATTCCGTTAGTTATTAATCCAATACATTCTAAATAACTTAATTTTCTACAGTCATCGACATATATAACTTCTTTTTCTTTAAAAATATCTGACATAAAATTCTCCTTTCTATTTTTCTTAATAATATTATAATATATATTTTTTAATTTTGTCAAGTGTATTTTTTTTAGATGTGAAAAATTATCTATTGACAAAATTAAATAAATAAAATATAATTTATATAGACATAAAATTCAAATTAAGGAGAAATAATGTGGATTAATTATGAAAATGGTAATTATACTGTTTTATTAAATAAAAGAACTGGTACTAAAATTAGATATAATGATAAAGATATTTTTATTCCAGATAGACCAGAATCAATTGATGTAAAAATTACAAATCAATGTGACCATGGATGCTTATTTTGTCATGAAGCAAGTATACCAAGTGGTAAACAAGCCAGTTATGAAGCCATTGATAAGTTTGTAAAATCACTACCTCCGCATATAGAATTATCTTTAGGTGGTGGTAATCTAATGGTTAATATTGAACATACTGAATATATGTTACATAAATTAAAAATGGTAGATGCTATTCCATCAATCACTATTCATCAAAAAGATTTTTTAAAATATATTGAAACAATTAAAGATTGGTTTTTAAAAGGACTTATCTATGGGATTGGAGTTAGTTTATCTGATCCAAAAGATGAAAGACTTTATAAAGAACTACAATGTTTACCGACTTCTGTACTTCATGTTATTGCAGGGATTTTTTCTGATGAAAATTATAGATATTTAAAAGATAAAAATTTAAAAATTTTAATTCTTGGGTATAAACATTTTAGAAGAGGTAATACATATTATAACGGATTTAAAAAATCAATCCAAAAAAATATTGATTGGTTATCTAATAATGTAGTTGATTTTTCTAATCATTTCTCTGTTATAGCTTTTGATAATCTTGCATTAGAACAACTTGATATGAAGAATAAATTATCAGAAGATTTATGGAGACGTTTTTACATGGGAGACGATGGTAATTATACTTTTTATGTTGATTTAGTAGAAGAAACATATGCAACTAATTCAACTTCAATTGTAAGATTCCCAATCACAGATTTTAATGTTCAAACAATGTTTAAAGATATTGTTTCATATAAGGAAGGAAAGTATAATGATTCAAATTAGAAATTCAATATTTGAAACTAATTCTTCTTCAACTCATGCACTCTGTATATCAATGAATGATTTTTATCGTTTAGAAATTCCAGAATACAAACAATGGAGAAAACATGCTAAACCATTACATATAATTGGCGGAGAGTATGGAAGAAGTCCGCAAAAGTCATTAGTGGAATTAGAAGAAAAAGCTAATTATCTTTGAACAGCAGTTTTAGATTATTATGGTAAATTTCATTGGGACGATGAAAATAATAAAAGTTATTATATATGCACCAATAAAGAAAAACTTGAATGGTGGAAAGAACAAATCTTAAATGAGCTTCCAGAAAACTCTACTTTAAAAGACGATTATTATGATGAATATAATGCAATAGATTTTCCATGGATTGACCATGCCGCACAAATGGAAAATTTTATAAAGATTTGTGAGAATGATCCAAGATATATTCATTGTCTATTGGATGATGAGAGTTTTATTGAAATAACCGGAGACGAATATCCTAATTTTATTACAGCTTTTCTTCCTTATAATGAAGAACAAATTATTCGTATGCCAGGACGTTATGCCATATATGTGAAAGGAAATTAAATGATTCAAATTAGACAAGATGTATTTGAGACTAATTCAAGTTCAGTTCATACTTTAACTATTTGTAAAAAATCTGAATATCAAGATTGGTTAAATAATAAAGTATTATTAATTGAAGATTATCCTTATGATTTACCAAATGATATAAAAGAAAAGTATTTAAATAATAAATCTTTTATAACAGAAGAAGATGCAAAAAAAGTTTATGAATATTGTCCTGATTATTGGGATTTTAATGAGATGTTTGTATCAATTAATGATTATAATAATGATTATGATTTATATAATTATGAAGAAGAAGTAAATATTGAAAATAATGATTATATTATATTTGGTAAACATGGATATATGGGTTAGGAGTATATGCATGAACAATCAACCACAATTATGTTGCCCTAAATGCGGCAGTCTAAATGTTTATCCAGGGATGCCTGATGTTAATATTAATAAAATGCCTATATTTTGTGAAAATTGCAAAAATACTTCTGAAGTAAATATTAAAATAGATGGGATAACAGATGATGGAAAATTAAAAGTTACATACATTCCATCTTTAATTGGTATAGATCACGATAAAGACCGCATTAAAAATTTCTTTTAAAATTTTTCTTGACAATCATGTTTTTATATGATATAATTTTCTTATAAAGAAAGGAAAATTATGGAATTTATTAAAAATCATTTTTATAAAGATACTGAAACTAAAAGAATTTTAGTATTTGATAATATGTTAAAATCAACTAGTGATATATCAGGACGACATGATATTTATTTTTTCACAGAAATTGAAACTTATTCTCCTGTACTTTATTTTGGAAAGGAGATTGAACGTTTAAAGGAGTATTAAAATGGCAGTTTATATTATCTATGGCAGAAGAACTGGCTTCAATAATAAATATGATAAAACTTTTAGAGCGTTAGACCATAATGGAGTTAGAGTAAATAAACTTAAAGATGCTATGGCCTATGCAACAAGAGAAGATGCTCTAGAAATTTTAAATAAGCCTGAAATTCAAGACAATATTATATTAGGACTTTTAGAATTCGATGTGCGAAAAGGTTAATGTAAGATTTTATTGTCATGATTGTGATAGTACAAATTGCCTTTTTTGAAAGTACCTTGGATACATAAATGATTCATCTAAACAAGGATGTTCAAGAGACATTTTAATAGATGATTTTGAAAAATATTATCATTATATCAATGAAATAGTACCTTTTTGGCAAATCATGAAAAATCAAGATTTAGTTAATGAACAATATTCAGAAATTATTCAATTTTTAGAAAAAAATATATTTGACAAACCAATAAAAAATTTTTATAATAGTAAGAGTAAAGTAATTCCAGCTAAGGAGATAAAAGATGATTGCTGAAAATATTAAAGCACAAACTGATCTTGCACTAACTCATCAATATAAAGATATAGAAGGTTTTTATTTTATAGCTGCTCACACTGATAGCGGCACACGTTTTTACTCTGATCCTATTAATACATTTGAATATGCAGAAAAAATCTATAATAGCTATATTTCAGTTATTGAATATTTTGATGGTGGGTATGTTCAAATGTATAAAATTAATGAAGATAATTACGAAATTGTTGCATATACAAGAATTTAATTTCCAACAGAAAGGATGTTGTGATGGCAAAGTTTAATGAAAAGAAAGTTCAAGAACGAGTGCAATCATATGAAGGAACTATCCTTTATAAAAGAAATACTGTAGAAGCTTGGTTTAATATGCTTTTTTCATCTTTCTTAGAAAATCAATATTACGAAAAGTCTTCAGATCAAATTGATAGACTTTTAAATCTGACAGAAGCTGTTGCTGACCAATATGATTATGCATTTGTAGGCAAAGCCGCAATTTTTGCTCGTAATGAACTTGGAATGCGGTCTGTCTCACAACTAATCGCCGCATGGCTTAATGATAAATCTTTCCAAGAGAAAAGAGAATTTTATCGTAGTTTTATGCGGCGTCCTGATGATGTTTCAGAAATCTTTGGTGCTGTTAAATATCTTGATGGAAAGAGATCTCATGCTTTAATTAAAGGTTCTGCTAATTATCTTTCTTCTCTTGGACAGTATGAAATTACTAAATATAAAATGATTGGTCATACGTATAATATGTATGATTTAATTAATCTTACACATGCAAATTCAAAAGTTATTAATGATTTTAAGAATAACCTTCTTAAAGCTCCAGATACTTGGGAGGTTAGTGTTGCAAAGAAACAGTCTAAGGAATCACGTCAAGCAACCTGGAAGGAAATGGTTGAAGAAGGTAAACTTGGATACATGGCGCTTCTCCGCAATTTAAATAATATTCTTGATAATCCAAATATTGACAATGAATGGATTGGGGAATATCTTTATCCTCAACTTATTAATGAAAATAAAATTCGTAAATCATTAGTTTTTCCATATCGAATTTATACTGCACATAAAAATTTAAAGATTAATAATCTTTTAATTGAGGAGGCTCTTGGAAGAGCTTTTGGAATTGCAACTTATAATATCCCTAAATTTGATGGTATTAATGCTATTGTACTTGATGTATCTGGTTCTATGGAAAATTATATTAGTTCAAATAGTAATATAACTTTAAAAGAAATTGGAGCTTGTTTCGCGACTGCGTTATTCTTAAATGGTTCAAATATAGATTTTATTAAATTTGGTACCGACGCTAAAAGATTTAATAATTTTTCTAGATTAAATAATCCTTTTAGTATCATTGATGCTATGTGTAGTAATAGTAATTGTGGATGGGGTACTAACATACAATCTGCAATTGAAATAATGAAAGATACTTATGATAGAATTTTTGTTATAAGTGATATGCAAATTTTTTGGACTAATTATAATAGCTATTATGCCGGATCTAGAACTGATTCAATTTATAATTGGAATAAAAGATATGGCAATATCATGACATACAGTTTTGATTTAGCAAATTATGATGGTCAGATCGAACCTCCATCTGATAATTTTATGTTCTTAACTTCTTTAAATGATTCAATATTTAAATATATTGATTTAGTAAATGGAAAAGAGAACATTGTCAATCTTATAAATAACATTAGCTTCGGTTAATGTTGTTTCCCCTTTCTTCTTGGTGAAGCCCTAAAGATTTTTTCTTTAGGGCTATTTTTTTTATTCTTGACAGCTTACTAAAAATATGTTATAATTATTAAAGTAAAAGAGAAAGGAAAAAAAATGTTTGGAATGAATATTGAAGATTCTCTAATGTTTCAAGATTTTGTAAAAAACGATAGCCAACAAAGGTTTGAATATACACTATTAAGTGGTGATCCAATAGAAGAGATTGCGGTTAGACTTGATATTTATTTAAGTAATGGATATATTATTTATGATTTGCTTGATGATGAAGCGAAAAATTGGATTGATACTGTACTAGATACTATACTAGATTAGGAGTTTAATTTTGAAAAATCAACCTCTTGATAGTCTTACAAAGCAAGATAGATACAATATCCGCAAATATATTTATCTTTTTAATAATTGTAAATGCGGGCCACTTGATATTGTTCTAAGAGAGTGGAATTATGCTAAACGTAGATTATATCATGCTTTTGGAAATCAGTTAAGAATTAAAAAGAAAATTAAATTAAAAAAAGATAGCGGATATATAGCTAGACAACTTCAATCTATATATGAATACAATTATTTAACGACTGATTATGACTTAGATTTTTACAAAAGAGCTATCAAGAATAAAAAAATGGAAAAAGATTTTTATGAAGATTTTTTCCTTTATATTATTGATTATCCTAATATAAGTAATGAAGAAAAAATATATATTTTAAATATGTTTAATCCAATGTATATTATTGATGGATATATTGACTATAATTTTAAACTTGAACATTATAGTTTTTCTGTTAGAAAAGGTGCTAAGACTATCAGAACTATTCAAAAATGTATAAAAGCTTTAAGTTATGACAATGTTAAATTATTTAACGAATGGCGTAATGATATTAATACCGCTAATTCTAACAATATTAATGAAGCTACTTTGGTTTTAAGCATTAATCCAATTGATTTTATGACTATGAGTGATAATCAATGTAATTGGACTTCTTGTATGTCATGGATCAATCCAGGATGTCATAGTGCTGGAACAATTGAAATGATGAATAGCAATGTCGCAGTAGTAGCATATCTTGAAGCTAAGAAAAATTTTAGCATTACTTTAGATGAAGATAATAAGCTAATAATGCCAAATAAAAGTTGGCGGAGTTTGATCTATTGTCACAAACAAATGATTTTAACTGGTAAGTCATATCCATACTATAAAGAAGAAATCTCTTTAGCAGCTTTAGATTTTATGCGGGAGGTTGTTGAAAAATCGTTTGGATGGACGTATAGGTTTAAAAATCAACAATATAAAGATATTAAAAATTTTCATAATAATTCTTTTTTAAAAGATTATTGTTCCCCAAATTATCATTACAAGAGTAAGAAGATTGTAATTTATACTAATGGTATGTATAATGACATGATTGAAGATACATCTTTTAAATATTGGTGTTGTCGTAATGTAACAAAAGGTTTGAGGATAAATTTGAGCGGTAAGAATACTTGTATATGTTGCGGACAACGCATTGAAACAGATGATTATGACTATGATTATGAAGAGCCTTATTTAGGTTCAGAGAAAATTTGTGAAGACTGCTCGTTTGGAAGGAAATGTCCAATTTGCGGAGTTATTAATTATAGTAATGATAATAAATATCATTTATGTTCTGAAGAATGTAAAGACGATGCTTTGGTCTTTCCGGGGCAAAATCGTATTATAAGCAGAACTAAATTTTTATCTAAAATAGATTCATCTTTTTTAATATTTGCAAAGAATGAAGATTGTTATGAAAAAATAAATAATTGTTTAGCTAATTCACATAATTTAATACTTTCTAATACTTCAAAATCTTTTGATTCATATGAAAAAAGACAAGATTTTATAAGAAAAATGTTTAATGAAAAACATATAAAACATACATTGAGTAAAGAAGGTTTCTTTTGCGGCGATCATTATATAATAAAAACTGTACCAAATGCTTTAATAAAAGCGGATATTTTAAATATAAATAAAGTTCCGTATAGAGACTTTGTTTCAGTTACTAGAAATATTAAAATTTTTAATACAGTCGGAGATAAGAATTCTTATTTTTATTGGCTCAATACTAAAAATGGATTTATGCTAAACAAAGAAGTAATGCATGTTTTAAATGAAATAGACAATCTTTCTTACTATCGGTATAATGAAAGGAGGGATTATGAAAGTAGCAATTCCTTGATCAACGGATGTTAAAAATAGATATGGTAATGAATATAACATTACATTTAATGAACTTCGCAATAATTTTGATAAGTTATTTGATTTTGTTTCAAAATATAAAGATATTAGGTTTAATATTCAACCAGATAATATGAATTATCAACAAATGGAAGCTATAGACAACATTAATCCTTTTATTTATTTTAAAATTGATTTATCCTATAAAGTTGTAGAAGAAATGAAAAAAAGAGGCTTAAAGTTTTTCTTTAACGCAAGCTCCGCACCTTCTTCTCTTTCTCTATTGGAAGAACAAATAATTTTAGGAACTACAGATATTTATGTATGCGATGATTTGTGTTATAATTTAGAGTATGTAAAAAATATATGTGAAAAGAATAATGTTCAAACTAGATTAATTTTAAATGAGATTCCAAGTAAAAGATTTGATAAAGGCATTAATCCAAAAGCCCCAATTTTTATACCAGAATGTATAGAAGAGTTATCTAAATATATTGACGTTGGAGAATTTAATGTTAATTCTTGGGTGAAGATTGGTACTTTATATAGAATCTGGTTTGAAAGACAAGAATGGCGTGAAAATTTAAAATATATATACAAAGATTTGGAAATAGATATTCCAAATGAAAGTTTAATTCCTAACTTTATTGAATCAAAAATGAATTGCGGATATCGGTGTGCGCGCGGATCATCTTGCAATAAATGTGAGCAGTTTGTTGAAATTGCTCGTGATTTAAAAAGTAAAAATATAGAGTATAAAAAGGAGAGGATTTAAAATGTTTAATCAAAAAAGAATGACTGCAAAACTAGATGATACTACAACTTTTATTATAGAAAGAGATAGTTCTATAGATGATAAGTATCATACGACGTGTCTTATTGATGATGAAGATGGTGATAATTTTTATATTTATCATGGTGTGGGAGATACCCCTGATGAGGCTATAGATAATCTAATTAGCAATATGGAAGATGAAGAAAAGTGCTATGAAGAGCCTTCTTTAGAAGATTGTTCAAAAGAAGAATTAATTGATATTATTAATGACCAGTCAGAGTATATCGAAGATTTAGAAAATGAAAACGAAGAATTAATAAAAGATTTTGATTTATTAACAGAAGAATATGAGAAGGCTATGTCTGATAATTTACTCCTCCAAGAGAAGATAGATGATTTATTTATTGATCTTAAACAGGCAAACGATAATTATAATACTTTAAAAAATCTTTTTGATTCTAATTTTTCAACAATAGTTAAAAAGATATCAGATGAATTTGTTAAAGAATTTACGGAGGTTTTATTTTAATGACCGATCAAGAAAAAGCAATGATTTTTTCAGGAGCGCAACAACAGTATATTTTTAATAAAATTTTCGCAGATCACAATGAGGGAAAATTTTTTGACGTAGAAAGTTGGATGAATGATGTAGAAAAAATTACATCAGATAATTTATTTGCTATTTCTCCAGAAAAACAAGAAGAACTTGCTAAAGTAATTGAAAATTTAGATGATTATGCGGTCGATGCTATTGATTTACATAGTAAGAATGAAAAACATGAAGGTCCGCAATTAGTCCTTTAAATTTTTCTTTTCTCTTGGAAAAAAATACTTGACTTCCATAAAAATTAATGATATAATATTAATAAAGGTTAGGAGATATTGGTTCGACTCCGGTACTGTCCTCCGCGGGCGGTTAGTTTAAAAGGTAAAACACTTAATAAAAATTTTCTTTGTAAAAAGAAAAAAATTCTTGCATACCAGAAAAAATTATGATATAATATTAATAAAGAGAAAGAGAGAGATATTAATTAATAACACTGATATTTAATTCAATTGGTAGTGAGAAGAACATGTTGCTGTTATAGCCTGGTCTTCTGGAGCAGTTCGATTCTGTTCTCTCTTTTTTAACGCGGATGTAGTTCAATTGGTAGAGTGCTGCCTTGCCAAGGCAGAGGTTGCGGGATCGTTGCCCGTCATCCGCTCCAAAGAATTTTCAAGTCAAGAAAAATTTTTTCTTGACAAACTTAAAAAGATATTGTATAATATAATTAAAGTAAAAGAAAGGAAGTGATTAAAATCTAATAAAAAATATTTTAGAGTTTCAAAAAAACTTCTTGACAAACCAAAAATTATATGATATAATATTAGTAAAGAAAAGAGGGAAAAGAGTTGAAAATTGCCTTACTACTTATTAGATAGCTGACGATAAAAATCTCTCTTTGCTTTAATTGGCAAGAGCAACTGGAAAGAATCGGCCGAAAACTTTTCAGAGCGCAAACACCCATCTGGTTGGCAGAGTGAAAGCCAAAGGATGTTCCAGAATAGCGAGATTGATCACTTGCGGAAGCTCTAGAGGATAGAATTAGTGGAAGCTGGACCTCTAAAAAGTGTTGCAAAGCCAAAATTTTTGTCTGCTTGTAACGATGTAGACATTAAATATGAATCGTTACAAAACAATATGCGCGGATGGGAAGCGATGTGAATGAACGCGGAGTATCTACGCGCTATAGAAATTAAGATGTAGGTCGGTTTCATTAGTAGTCTGCGGAGTGCCTCAAATACCGTGCAGACTTTAAAATAAATCGTGGTCTAGAGGTCGTCGAAGTCTGTTATCCCACAGGCCACAAAAGGGAATTAAAAGTTGGAGATACGGTATCGAAAGCCGTTTACTTCGATTGTGCGAAGTAATAGTTTAAAAGGTAAAAATATCAACTATAAACTGGAAAGCTGTTGGTTCAAATCCAACCTGTGCCGCGCCTGGCATGGTAGTTTAATTGGTTAAAATAGTCTAGTTAGCACTAACCTTTATTAAAGGGACAGCTGGGTAGTAGGCATACAAACAGTTGTGCGAGTGGTAATAGTAGCTACGCGTGGTGAAATTACTGCGTTATGGATACATGATAGAGCCTTCACGTGGCGTATCTGTTTAAACTAATCTATCATAGTGACTCCGCAAGAGGTCGGATGGTCACCGCATACCCGAAAATGCGGTGTCAGAGCCTTAGTAACTTGCTCTGCTAGGGACGTTTTATTAATTATGTTAGAACTATTCTTGAGAAAGGAGATGGTTCCATTGCGCTTTTAAGTTATACGATAAACTTAAAGTTTTCTATTAAAGAAGGTGGTTCCAATGTTCTAACTTAAATGGCTGACCGCTTGCCAAAAAAGCGGTACCAACTCTTAGAGAAAGAATTTTAATGTCACATTTAGAAGTATTAATCGAGAAACGTAATAGATTGCTACAAAATGGTAAGAATACAGAAGGTAGTGGTGTTATTCGTAAGATTGATAGAAAAATTAGAAAGTTAGAGAAAAAGTAGGATATTTTTTTATTAATTAATATTTAAAATTTATAAATATATAGAGAAAAGTGATGGAAAGATAGTTATTTCAAGGATTATTTTAAAAGAAAATAGCGCCAAAACCTGCTATTCGTAAAATATACTATCTTTATTGTTTCCTTTTCATTATTAAACGAAAATAATGCGTGATGGTAAAATAGTTACTTCGCTTATGGAAAGCCTTTGACTCTTAATCAAATAAAGTTAGTTCGATTCTAACAGTAACAACTATTTTAAATATTTCCGCATTATAAAATTTTTAGGGCAAAATAATATAATTTAATATATTTATTTTTTATATAATATAAGGAAATGAAAGGAGTTTATATGACAGATATTCTAGGTCTATCAACGCCTTGGGTTACTTTTGCAAGAAAGATTGATACTCTTTTTTCAAAAGATCCAGAAGTTACTGTTGTATATCAAAATGACGATAAAGAAATTAAGATTTATGTAGATAATTATGTAAAAGCAGATGCAATTGCAGCTATTGTTCCTAAAGAAAAGACTTTTGGTAATGTCACTGTAAAAGTAACAGTAATTCCTGCAAATGAAGATTTTGTTAATCGTATTACACTTTTCCGCAATGCTTTTGCTGGAAATCCAATTCTGAACCGAATTGAGACTGTTACTCCTGCACAAAATGGTCCTGTTAACTACGTCATTTTTAATCGTGAAGTCCTTTCATTTTTTAACGATGATTTAAGTGATTTTTATGGTGCTGAGTCAACTTTAGCAGAAAATATTGCTCGTGATGTTTTTGACATTGGTGACGATGCAATTTGTTTTTGTACTGAAATTAATTTAGAGGATGAGTAAAAAAAGTTCTTGACAAAATTAAAATAATATATTATAATATTATTTAGAAAGTGATTGAGAAATAGTTACTTCAAATGATAAAAGTATTTAAAAAATATTTAAATTAAAGCTCACTTCCTTCACTTCACGAGCAGAAGCGTATTGTACTATTTCTAGTATTTCCTTTCTAAATGTGTACAAAAAGAATATATTTGGTGAGAAATATATTCTTGATAAGATGATTGAAAGAAAGATACTTCAATTCATAGGTTACGGTGTAGGATTTTTCTTTCTTTAGTATTTCTCTTATCTTAAATATTCTTTGAAAAGAGAATATTAAAAAGTTTTTGAAGCATGTGTATTCGCAATATCATGCGGTCATGCGTATCTACTCAGTAAGTCGAAATCTATGGGATACTTTAGATGGTTGGCTTTTATTGTTGGAGTAATCCAATAGTAAGAAGAAATTAAATGATTTCAACGAAATGTAGGTAGCGCTCGATTATTGTGCGATTAAAAGGTAGTGTCTCGTCGCTCTCATAATAGGCGTCCCAGCGGGATTTGAATCCAAACGTCTGTGCGGGGTGGTGCCCAAAGCAGGAACGTTGGAAATACCAATAAGAGAGTTTCCAGTTAAGATATAGTAATATATCAATAAGACGAGGTCAATGTACAAGTAGCCCAAAGCTGGAATGAAAAAACGCGAAGCCTGCGGTAAAATGGCATACGGAAGATCATTTGAAGATATGATATTATTTTGTGAATGATGGGTGAAAGTTCCAGTTTGTAATCAATCCTGGCGTAGATTTGGTAATAAAGTTATCCTTCAATGGAGAATATAAAATACACCTGTGTATTTTATAGCTTTAGACTGGGGTAAAAAGTTATGCGGTCGCTCCGTATGGCTCACTTTTATCTCCTACGTGACTGAAAATTAACACACAATAAAAGAGTACGGCGAAGGTCGCAAGAAACTTTTTAATAGTCTCTTTTTAAAGAATAAATAAAACTACCTGTGGCCCAGTGGCTAAGGCTCCTCGCTTGGGACGAGGAAATCGTTGGTTCGAGTCCAACCAGGTAGAGACATGACAGGATGATACCTCTACGCGGTTCATGTCATCAACGCATACGCGGCTAAAGTCATCTAAAATTTTTATTTATAAATAAGTAAGATAGGCAAGAAATAGCTAACTTGCTGAAAGCGAATCTTCCAACGCTTCTTACTTATTTAATATTATTGTTGTTTATTTGGAAGAGATTGGAAGATAAAAATGGTAGCAAGAGTTGATAATTTTTCAAAAGAAGAATTAGAAGATTGAGTTAAAAAGTCTACAAATTTTATACAATTAGCGAAAAATTTAGGTTATCAATCTTTAACAGGGAATGTTTCAAAAGTTATAAAAACAAGGTTAGATAATTACGATATAGATTATAGTCATTTCACAATAATACCTTCAAATAAAGAAGAAAGAACTTTTGAAAATTCATTCTGCAAAGATTCAAACGCTTCATCGGGTTATATTAGAAAACATTTTAAAGATGATTTTACTACAAAGAATAATTATAAATGTTCTATTTGTGGACAGGAACCTTTTTGAAATAATAAAGAATTAACTTTAACTTTAGATCACATAAATGGTGTTCATAACGATAATAGATTAGAAAATTTAAGATGGGTATGTCCTAATTGTGATAGACAGTTAGATACTTTTGGAAGTAAGAATAAAAAACATAATCAAAAACCAAAAAAGAAAAATTATTGTAAAAGATGTGGAAAAGAAATTAAATTAACAAGTGTTCATTGTCCTGAGTGTGTTTCTTTTCTTCAAAGAACTGTGGAAAGACCTGACCGAGAAAGTTTTAAAGAAATGGTTTATAATAATTCTTTTGTTGAATTAGGTAAGCGTTTTAATGTTTCAGATACGACTATTAAAAAATGGTGTGTAGCTTATAAATTACCTAAATTAAGGAGGGATATTGAAAAATATTCTTTTGAAGAATGGATGAAAATATAACTAGCCCCGCTTATCGGTTAAGAACCGAGATGGTCTTCAAAACCATGTGGCGAGGTCCAAACTCGTCTATTCCTGGGCGGTACAGGACGGGGCTGCCAAGCATCCAGAAATATAAAATTTTAACATCCAGTTAGTGATAATAAAAGGAGGGAATGAATGGCAAAATTTTCAAAAAATAATTTTCATATGATTATAAATGAAATCCAAAAGATGGAAGAAGAAGATCAAAATATCTGAGTTCCAGTGGGATGTCTAGAAATGATGTATGAAGATGATTTTGGTTGGATAGATTATTATTTCCATTCAGACCCTCAAGATAGAAATATAGATTGACTTTGAAAACAATTAAATAAGAGTGATGGATAGAATAGTTACTTCATGTCTAGGAGACACGTTATTGCAAGTTCGAATCTTGCCAAAAGCACAGTACGTTTTTGTAGCTCAAGGGTAGAGCGCGTATTTTACACTATTCTAATTATTTCCTCTTAATTATATTGCGGGCGGTGGGCTGGTGTCCAATTATGTCTCATAAGCATAAGAGTAGGTATGTTCGATTCATGCGTCGCGCGATCAGATTGGATTAAAATGGATTTAAAAGATAGATTTTTAAAAGAAACAGATTTTTGTTTTAGATGCGGCAGTCAAAGGTGTGATAAAACTCCAATATGAATTGAAGGCTGTAAAGAATATCAAGTATGGCTTGATAAAGAATTTAACAAAGTTAAAAACCAAGAAGATAACAAAGTTAAATTTGTTCAAATATGAACTTAATTTTAAGCTCCGTTAGTATAATAGCTATTACAGTTGACTTGTAATCATCAGACGGGGGAGCGTTACCCTCACGGAGCTCCAGTACCGAACTTTCAAGGCTTCCTTTATGGGAGCCTTTTTTGTTAAACCAAGAAGAATTTTTATATAAATTTTTAAAAGAGAAAGGGGAAAAATTATGAAAAGGATAGTTATGCCTATTTTTCTAATATTAGCGATGATAATATTTATAGGCTTTATTCCAAATATTGCGATTGCTTCTGAACTTGAACAAAATCAAGTACCTTCAGAAGAAATTGCTACCGAGATAGTAGAGCCGCAAGCTCCCACTATCACAGATGATATGACAGAAGAAGAAGCTAATAATTTAATAAACGATTATAACAATAAAGTTGATGAATATAATAAATATGCAGAAGAAGAAAATGCAAAAAGAAAAGAAGAATATGATACTAATGTCGAAGAAGTAACTAAACATAATGAAGAAGAAGATATTAAGGTAGAAGAAAATAATAAACAATTAGAAAAACAAGAAAAACTCGATAAAGCAAAAGCCGCGGATTCGGTTTCTAAATTAGTTGAACAAACTACTAATTCAGATAATTTACCTGACTCTTGGGTTGAAAATACTCAAGAGCCAAAGACAATGTCTGTAGAAAAGAATGATTCAACAGAACAGTATAAAATTTCAAATGTACATATTTATTTAGATGAAAATTTTGAAGATTCTGACTTTCCTGATGTAACAGATAGCAATTTTTATATTAATGATGCAGTTAAAGAACATATGGTTTTAGGAGAATGAGAAACTATTAATACTGGTAACAATGATGTAGTATCAATTTATTCTCAAGGCAATTTATATCCTCATAGTGGAGCATTATTTGTCCGCAGATTAGAAGGATATACAAATGGTTACTGAATACCAACACAATTTATAGCATCGACAGCTGTAAATATTGAGGATTCTTGGAATGATGGTCCAATTACAATAGTTTCTTACAATGATGGAACTACAGATGGCGCACCACTTAAAAATATTATTAATTTGTATACATATAGTTTCCTTAGATATGGTGTAGAGCCAACTAGAGTTGAGAAATATAATCCAAATTATTTAGATTACCCAGAAGAACAAATTTATTTAGCATATCTTCCTAAAATGGACAATATTGTAAGACCTCCTAAAACTCCTGAAAAAGTTCCTGAAAAAGAAGAGGAAAAAACTCCTGAAAAAGATAAAGAAAAAACTCCTGAAAAAGATAAAGAAGATCCAAAAGAAAAAGAAAAAATTCCTGAAGAAGAGAATCAAAAAGAGGAAAATAAAGAAAAAATTCCAGTTTCTACGAATGAGCCTACACTAATTCAAGCTGTTAAAGAAGTAAATTCAGTTAATATTACTTCTTCACAAACCGAATCATCTAAATTAAATGATACTAAAGAATATAAAACTTCTGTTATGAGAATTGATGAATATGCTAAAGCTAAAACCGCAGATGAAAGTCTTAATGATTGATTCTTAATTAACTTTATTTTCATTCTTTCTATTGGATTATTAATCTATGTTTCCAAGAGAAGAAAATATGAATTAGTTCAATATATAGTTGAATTTACTGCGGGACTTGTGTTTTCGTTCTTAATAACGAAAACTTTTATTGTACCTTTTGTTTTTGCTTCCGTTTATCTTTTTGTATTTTTTGTTTTTGGTTTTGGTGAATCTGTTCTTAAAAGAATAGATTAAAATAGAAAGGAGAATGATATGCGTGAGCTAGTCATTGATGTCTCTCGATGAGACGCTAACGTAGATTTTAATGCTTGAAAAAATAAGCGTGGTCTATGGGGTGTAATTATCAAAGCTGGCGGGAATGAAGGTGGAAGATATAAAGATTCTTCCTTTGAAACACATTACCGCAACGCCAAAGCCGCAGGACTCCATATTGGAGCATATTATTACACTGTTACTACAAGTACTTCAGAAGCTAGAAAAGATGCAGAACACTTTGGTGGTCTTTTAACTGGTAAAGCTTTCGATCTTCCCGTATACATGGACGTTGAAGATCCACGCCAATACGCTCTTTCTCGCAGAGCTCTTACAGATGTTATTAAGACTTTCTGTGACACATTAAATAATAATGGATTTTATTCAGGTATCTATGTAAATGGTTCAACCTGAAACAATAACGTATATAGTGATGAGTTACTTCCATATGCAGACTGAATCGCAGCTTGAGGTAGAAATTGGCCTTCTTATGGCGATGATGCTGGCTTATGGCAGCAAGGCGGTATAAGACTTTCAGATGGTGACGTTGTGTATGATGATGTTTCAGGATATGTAGATTGTAATTGATGCCAAATTGATTATCCTACTAGAATTAAGGAAGGATATAAGAACAACACTTCACCAAATGGAACTCCTGAACAACCAGTGGTTACTCCACAAGAGCCTGGCGATATGGAACTTAATATTGATGGTTGGGCAGGTGAGCTAACTATTTCTGAATTACAGAGACAGCTCGGCACTTATGTTGATGGTTGGATTGACGGTCAGGATAGTGCAAATGAAGAGTATATGGAACGTTTCTCTACTGTAAGATGGGATGAGTCTGGTTCACCAATGGTTAGAGCTATGCAAGAGCAAATTGGTGCTTATGTAGACGGCATCATTGGTCCGCAAACTATTAAGAAAATGCAAGAGTATCTTAATAGATTTGATTATGGTCTAGCAGTAGATGGATATTTTGGTTTTAATACCTGTTGTGCTTTACAACGTTCCCTAAATGATGGAAAATGGGCGTAAGGAGTGATTAATATGGCGACAGCTGAAGATGTAATGAGAGTTGCTTTTGGAGAATTGGGATATTATGCACCTGACGATCCTGAACGTGGCTCTAAATATGGCCGTTGGATGGCTGAAATAACTGGAGAGGATTGGTTAGCCGGCCCTTCTTCTGAAATTTGATGGTGTTGCATGTATACTTCATGAGTTCTAGATAGAGCTGGCGTATACATGAAAGGTTTCCCTTCTCAAAACACTGATCTTGCTCTAAATGGTGGAGCAAGACAATATTCAGTTAATAAATATGACGTCCAGAGAGGTGACGTTATTATCTTTAACTGGAATTGGGATAGCTATACTGACCATATTGGTTTTGCTACTGGTAGCTATGACGGTTATGGTTTCCCAACTATTGAAGGCAATGTAGGAAATGCGGTTCAAGAAAAATACCGTACTTTAGGGAATGTAGCTTACGTACTGCGGCCTCCATTTAACGGCAGTTCTTCTGCAAGCTCTGATACTGAACCTAGTGTAAATACTGATCCAAAGAACAATCGTGATGGTGGTACACTTGATGTAGATGGTATTGGAGGTTGGAATACTATTATTGATTGGCAAAATCAACTAGGCACTTATGAAGATGGCTGGATCAGTGGTCAAGATAGTGATAATAAAGAATTCTACTCTAATATTTATAATATTACTTTTGAAGAAAATGGTTCACAACTAGTCAGTGCAATCCAAGAGGAAGTTGGAGCAGAGATTGATGGTATCTGGGGTCGTGAGACTTCTACCAAGATTCAACAATATCTAATTGATAATGGCTTCTCTGTTGGAGATTGCGGAGCTGATGGTTATTTCGGCCATGACAGTGTGTGCGGGCTTCAAGAGTCACTTAATGCAGGTCTTTGGAAATAAAATTTGATAAATTAATATTTGTCTATTTTTAAGGCGGTCAAGTTTTTACTTGACTGCCTTTCTTTTTTATGGTATAATTTAATTAAAGAAAAAAACTGTAAGGAGGAAAATATGGACGATGTTTATTTTGGTGAAGAAGATGCAAGATATGTAAAACCAAAGAATAAAAAGAAGAAAGTTAAAAGGTCTAATCATAAACATATCTATGATAAATATTGTGTAGCATCTGTTCATTTTAAAGAATATACTTTTAAAGAGGACGTATTAATAAACTATTGTAGCATTTGTGGGAAGATTAATAATATGAATTTTCTTGCAAATCAAGAAACAATAACAAGGCTAAAAAAGAGTGGAAGATATTTTAAAGTAGAAGATTTTAAGATTCTCTTTGATATGAAGTATATTCCTATCTTATTGGAGGATTAATGATTACCAAGTATAGTTATGGTCAAAATAAAATTGTCTCTGGTAAGGAAAATGTAATTAATTATTACAAAGGACAATTAGCCGAAGAAGTGCGGGCTGATTTGCAACCTCGCCGCACAGATGTTGTTATGATTCTTCAACATGTTGACTATAATATTAATATAGGTAGTGTGATTCGTAGTAATAATGCTTTCCTTGGTAGAGAAGTCTACGTAGTAGGTCGCCGCAGGTTAGATACTAGAGGTTGCGCGGGGACAAATCATTATGAGAATGTTTATCACTGTGATGATTTGGAAGAGGTTGTTGATTATCTCCATTCTCTTGGATATACAGTTTATGCTGTAGATAATATTATGGAATATAATCCTATCAATATTTTAGATGAGGATTTTCCTAAAAAGTCTGCTTTTTTATTTGGTGAAGAAAGTAATGGACTTTCCAAGAGAGAAATAGAGCTATGTGATAAAATGGTATACATTCAAATGTTTGGAAGTGTGCGGTCTTTGAATGTAGCATGCGCAGCAACTGTTGTTGAGTATGAATATTCAAGAAGGTGGAGATAATGTGCTGTGGAGACTGTGTTTTCTTTAGAGAGCTAAATGATGAATATGGCACATGTGATAAAAGTATTCCAATTAAATTTAGTAAAGAAGGGCAGGATCATATTTTAGTTATTTATAATTCAACTCCTGCCTGTGGAAGGTTTAAAAATAATGTAAAAGGAGATAATTAAAAATGGCGGTATATGTAGAAGTTCATTGGTTTAATGAAAACGGACAAAACATTGCAATAGACGATGTAAAAGTTACAGATACAGATACATATTCTAGACGTAAGCTGGAAAATTCTGTTAAGAATTATAGATTTGATGATTTATGGATTAATAGAGCTGTAGAGAATAAAATTAGAGATTATATTAATAGACATAGCTATCACAAATATTTTACCGCAGTTGTTATTGATAATATTTTATTGAATGATATTTTTATTTTACCAGAACAATAATTTTTTTCTTGACAACCTTTAAAATTTATGATATAATATATATATCGTAAGAAAGAGAAAGGTTTAATTATGCGATTGTATTCTGTTTATTTGTATTGCTTGAATGGTAGCACTATTAAGATTGGTATGAGGGGAGAAAATCATATCATTGCTGAAAAAGTAAAAGAAATGTTACAAGATAATGGAGGTGGCGCCGCAGAAATTTATGGCGATAGTTTTTATACTATCGTAGATTGTTAGTGAGGTTTTATAAATGGCTAACTTTACTAATTTTGATTTGCGGATGTTCACCAAGGCTAAGGAAGTTGCGGAAGGTTCTAATTTTCCGCATTTCCATGTAGGATGTGTTATCACTTACAAGCATCATATTATTGGACAAGGTAGTAATAGTAGTAAGACATGCCCAACTCAAAAATATTATAATAAGCGTTATCGTAAGTTTTCTAGACAGGATGGAAAGCCTGCGGTTCATGCTTCTCATGCAGAGATAGCAGCGCTTAATTCTATCCCCTATCCCGTAGCTCAGCAGATTGACTGGAAGGACGTACATGTTTATACTTTCAGAATTTCAAATGGGCGTATTACTTCAAGAGGTCTGTCAAGAGCTTGTCCTGCATGTGAAAGAGCTTTGAGGGATAAGGGTATTCGTCATTTCTATTATACTGGAAATGATTCTTATATTTATGAAAGGATGGATTAGTTTATGAAAGTACCTGGTCTATGAATTTGTGAAATTGAAGCTCCTAATGCAGCTGAAATGTTAGGAAGAGTAGATGGACTCATTAAGGAGCTATTTTTAAAAGAAGAAGGATATAATTTACGTCTTACTAAAGTTTTTGAGAATGAAATTGATAAAAGAGTTCCTAAAATTTAATTTGACAACTTAAAAAATATATGTTATAATATTAGAAAAGGAGATAGGTTTGTTACTCGGTAATCAACTTGAAAAAGCATTGAATGCTAAACACCTAATTAAAAAGCCTCGAAAAGATAAGGCTCCTAAACTTAAAATTTTTAAATGTACAAAATGCGGCGAACCTATGATCCGCATTGAAGGTACTAATGCTATGGCTTGTTCAAGCTGTAAAAATTGGTATCTCTTTGATTTTGTTAAATAATAATTTTATTATTTAAAAATAGGTCGGGGGTATGCAGAAGCTATAGTCTTAAGACTTCCCTCAACAGAGGATGATCTCTCTCAAAGCTAGACGATTCTATTGTAGTTTAGTGGGATTTTACTTATTGGGGGTGCGTGGCAGTTTTTGTCTATTTAATTACTCGTGATTGCTAATTAATAGAGTTAGAAGAAGTATAACGCCGTATAACAATCACTTAAAAAAATAGACCGCATTTTTGGTGGTTAATGTGTTTTGTGCGTGAGTAAAAAAATTAACCATTTTGTAATTTTATTTTATTTTATAGGAGAGAAATAAAGAATGGCAAAAAACCTAATTGATCTTCTTGATGAAGATGATTATGATTTTGAAGAAGAAGTTAGTCAAAAGCGTTTTAGAATTCCAATAGAAGAAAGATCAGAGCATAGCCAACATAAAAAGCAAATCAGTAAACAACGAAAGAAGCTCCGCAAACAAAAAACTGATATTCAAAACATGGAGAACGATTTTGATGAAGATTTTAGATAGAGTATATGAACATCATGCATATTATAAAGCAGTAAATGATAAAGATTATTTTGTATTAGCTCTGTATGGATCACAAAATTATAATCTTGCAGATGAGGATTCTGATGTTGATACTAAAATTTTAGTAATTCCAACATTACAAGATTTGATTTTTAATACTAAACCTTATAATAAAGTATATGAGATTGGCGATAAATTAGAACATATTGAGTGTAAAGATATTAGAAATTATTTTAAAATTTTCCGCAAACAAGATATTAATTTTATACAGATTTTGTTTACAAATTATTTTATTGTAAATTCTGAATATCAAGATTTATGGAACATCCTCCAAGAGAACAGAGAAAAGATTGCTAGATTAAATGAATACAGAACTGTGCAATGTATGCGTGGTAGGGCTAATAATGTATTTCATAATCTTGACCATATCACTTCAACAAATTATGAGAAGTTAATGAAATATGGTATAGATCCTAAACAGTTGTCTCATTTGGTAAGAGTTTATTTATTTTTATCAAAGTATATTGAAGGTAAACCGTATAAAGATTGTATTCGAGTTGATGAAGATAGAGACTATGTTATTAGTTTAAAGAAGAATTGCGGAGGATATTCAGAAAAGAAAGCCCGCAGTTTAGCTTTAGAATATTATAAGAAGATTGATTCAATTGTTGACAGTGTTGAATTTAAGAATGAAGATGATGAAGAAACTTCTGCTCTATTGGATGATGTTTTAACGCAAATAATGACTCGTTCTCTGAGGAAGGAACTTAAAAATGGCTAATGGAAGAATTTTTATTTGCGCAGATATTCATGGTAGCGCTTATGCTATTGAACAAGTTATTAAAAAGATTGATAAACCTTCAAAGAATGATATTATTATTATAGCTGGGGATGCTGGGTTTGAATATGGTGATCATATTATGGGTGCTGCAAAGAAGGCTGCGAAGAAGTTCCCTGGTAGATGGATTGTGATGCGTGGTAATCATGATAATTGTTATTGGGACCATATAAAATACAATGACAGTGGATGGTCAAGGTCTATTGCAGATAATATAGTTTTTCAAAATAAATATCCAAACATTCTTTATGTGAATGATAAAGGTGGAATTTATGAAATTAACGGATATTATTTTCTTTTTCTGCCTGGTGCCTATAGCGTAGACAAATATTACAGACTCCGTAATGGATACCCATATAATATTAATGAACAGCTTGATAAGAAGTCTATGTATGATTTGTATGACTATGTAGCTGATTGGAATCTAGATTGTAGTCCAATTGATTTCGTTGTAGCGCACACTGCTCCGCAAAAGCTTGAGCCACTATATTCTGATTTATTTTTATCTTCAATTGATCAATCTACAGTAGACCATAGAACAGAACAATGGCTTGACTCAATGTCTGATTTATTTGAAACAAATCCATATTTTAAACAATATTTCTTTGGTCATTTTCATGATACAAGAGTTTTGAATGATAAGTATACAATGGTTTATCAAATTCCAATTGATATAGAAGAATGGATAGGAGAATAATGAAAGGTAAAATCCTTAATACCAAAAGAGATGGAAGAGATACGTATGTCACGAAGCAAACAAAATATGGCACATTTCACGGCAAAGTTACCTGTGCGGATGAGGATCTCGATGTTGAAAATGACCTTGATGGATTTATTTTCGCGGAGTGTAAATGTGATTTTCAAGCACTAAAACATAGAGCCAAGTTAATGGAGCAAAGAGCAATTGGTGTTGAACATGCATATAATGTTCTGTTAAAATCTGGCATTAGCAAAGATGATCCTGTCATGCAGAAACTACTCCGGCAAGTAAAAGTTGCTAAAAGAGAAGCAAGTCATAGTAAAGATGTATATTTTTTTGCAGAAAAATATTTTAAAGATACAGTTACTTCTACAATTAAGACTCGCCGCAAGATTGCTGAAATGAATAAAGAAAAATAAGTAAAATACCTAAAATCTTTTTGAGGTTTTAGGTATTTTTTTATTGACAACTTCTTCTATATATGGTATAATATATATAGATTGAAGGGAGAAAATATGCAAGAATTCGTAATGATGATTGGTTTGCCTGGAAGTGGCAAAGATTATTTTATAGAGCATGATGATAGCTTTAAAAATCATGTAATAGTTTCTACTGACCAAATCCGCAAGGATAATGGATATAAGCAAGGTACTAAAGAAGATGTTTTTCAAATTGCTCACGATATGATTATAGATTCTCTTTCTCTTGGAAAAAATGTTGTATTTAACGCAACTAATATTCAAAGAAAGTTTCGTATGAATTTACTTACTGAACTACGTGCTAAGTTTCCTAATGTTTTTTATGAAGCTGATGTGATTATAGTTCCTATTAAGCTTTGTAAAGAGCAGAATTCTCGTCGTGATGAGTTTGGTTGTGTGCCTGAAAAAGTAATTGATAACATGGTAAGAAGTTTTCAGATTCCTCTTGAAAAAGAAGGATTTGATGGGATTTATTATTTTTATCCTAATAAAGAAGCTTATTGCACAATAAAAGCAGGAAGTTTTTGGATTAAAAAAGAATATGCATCTGTTAATTTTGATATACTTGATTCTTTTAATCAAGATAATCCATTTCATACCATGACTCTTGGGCAGCATATGCAAAATACTTACAAATATGTTGTTAAGCATTATAATCCTTCTGTACCAGAAAACGATTTTTGGGGATGTAAGCCTTTATTTGAAGCTGCTAAATATCATGATATTGGCAAATTGATCACTAAAGATTATCATGATAGAAAAGGACGTCCTACTGAAACTGCTCATTATTATGGGCATGAGAATGCTGGAGCCTATTTAATTCTTTCAGAATTTCCTTTTTTATCTTCTTACGATATAGAAACGTATATTACTGAAGAAGTTTTTGTAAAAATGGCAACTTATGTTAATTTTCATATGCGGGTTAGTTTTACTTGGCGCCAGTATCCTGATGGTAAGTGCGCTAAACGTGAAAAGAAATTATTTAATAATTATGATTTGTATTGTTTAGAATTGCTTGGAGAAGCTGACCGTCAAGCGCATTAAAGGAGTTTTTATGCCTATTAATTTTAATTCAAAGATTATTTCATATATTCTTAAACATCTTGAGGGAGAGGTTTCTGTCCAAGAGGTTAAAGAGTTAATGGAAAAGATTGATATTAAGTGTAAGACTAAAGATAATCGTATTATTTTTAACTATACTATTGGTGCGGACTTTTCTAATCCTGTTGTGCAGGAAGCTCGCGGTATAATTATGGACATGGGTGCGGAGGATGTGTCCAAGATTTCAGATTGGCGCGTAGTGTGCTGGCCTTTTAGAAAATTTGGAAACTGGGGCGAGTCTTATGCAGATGACATTAATTGGAACACTGCACAGGTTCAGGCTAAAATAGATGGATCGATCCTGAAGCTGTATCGTTACAATGGTCAATGGCATTGGGCTACTAATGGATGCATTGATGCTTGTGATGCAAATACTCCTCTGATCGGCCGCACTTTTCAGGATGTGATTGAATCTGCTGATAATTTTGGTAGCATTAATTATGATATTCTTGATAAATATAATACTTATATTTTTGAATTAGTTTCTCCTGAGACTCGTGTAGTAGTTGAATATGATAAGACTCATCTTTATCATCTTGGAACTCGTTCTAATCTTACAGGAGTAGAATTTAATAACTTCATTGGAATTGAAAAGCCGCATATTTATAATATTGCTGATCCAAATCTGGAAAAAGTTATAGAGGAAGCTAAACATTTAAATAATGGAGTATGTGAGCATGAAGGATTTGTAGTTTGTGATTCTGACTATCATCGAATTAAAGTAAAGAATCCTGAATATTTAATGCTTCATCATTCACTTACCAAGGATTCTGTCTCCAAGGATGATGTTGTAGAAGCTATTATTCTTAATGATGAAGAAAAGATTATGGCTCTTCTTTCTTATCCACGTCTGAAGGTTCAGTTTAAGTATTATGATTGGCAAGTAACTAAATTTCTATATGAACTTGAGATATATGTCAATTATGTTCGTAATGTTTATCCTTCATGCGGTTCCCGCAAGGAGTTTGCATTAAAAATTAAGGATGATAAGTTTAAGGCTTTTGGTTTTATGGCTGTAGATAATCCTGATATGACTGTAATGCAATTGATTAAGAAGTTTGGAATCAGTAAGGTGGGGAAAGGTTTTATTAAAAATGAACAGATTTAAGATATATAGTGTTTTGCAAATAATTTCTTCTCTAGTTGTTGTTGCAGCAATTACATTCTATTCCTTTGTTTTAATGTCTAAAAATGTTAAAATAGATGAAATGTTATGGACTAAAGACGTATACACTGAAAAATATGAATTAGTTGTTAAGGAGTGTTGGGAAGAGGATATTCCTTTTAATGCTAATTTAATTACAAAAACTAAAAAGCCTAAAAACGTTTATCAAAATCATACAGAATATGATTATTGGTATTCCTATAGTGTAAATGAATGGCTTCCTAGTGAGTTTTACACATCAAGTGGCAGCAAAGGAGATATAGAATTTTGGCCTGAAATTCATACTAGTGAATTAAATAGAAGTTATCCTTCTATTGGAGATGTGAGAGTTTCTAAGAGAGAAGAACGATATTATATTGTTAGTAATGAAGTAAAATATGAAATAACAAAGCAACAATATAATAAATTTAGTGTTGGAGATTATATTTATATTTAAAAGGAGTTCACATGAAATATCTAGCAATTGATAATGCTTTAGCTGTTAGTGGTTGAGCATTTTTTGAAGATGAGAAATTAGTTAAATGAGGAAAATTTACTACTGCGGCAGTTGATCCAATTGAAGAAAGACTTGGAAAAATTATAGATAATTTAGATATACTTTATTCTACATATAAGTTTGATATGCTTTTATTTGAAGATTGTCAAGCGCAATCAAATAGAAATTTACAAACTTATCATAAGTTATCCATGGTTAAAGCAATGATCTTATATTGGTGCGGAGCAGTAAAAATACCATATGAATGTTCTAGCCCTTCTCATTGAAGAAGAATTTTAAAAGAAAAATATGGTATTACTTTTGGACGTAAAAGGGCCGATCAAAAAGCTGCCGCGAAACAGTTTGTTAAAGATCATTTCGATGTAACTGCTAGTGAAGACGAATGTGATGCGATTTGTCTTGGGTATGCGGGTATCCTTGATAAGAAATCAAAAAAGACAGCTTGATAAAAAATTGGAAGTCGTTGAGAATTTTTCTTGACGGCTTCTTTTTTATATGGTATAATATAATTAAAGAAAAAAAGAAAAAGATAGAAGGAGTTAAATATGAGCTTCTATATTGCTGATAAGACTTTTAAAGATGTAGTAGCAATTGGTTTTGCAACTGAAAAGGCTGCGGAAAATTATCTTATGCGGCATCGTTACATGGGACAATATTGGTGGCATTATGAAGTAAAAGAATGGACAAAAGATATTGCTTATGGTGTGACTTGTTCTCGTGATTCTCTTGAGAACGGTGGAACTACTTTTTGGCTTTTTGAAACATGGGATGAAGCTGTTGCTTTTGCTTGCGAAAAAATGGAAGCTGTTATTTGCACACTTGTAGATGACTTTGATTTTGAAGATGATATTTATCAGATTGATATGACGAAAGGGGAGTAAAAATGTCATTTGAATTTGGCTTTGCTAAACGTAAGTATGATGAAAATAGTTTTGGGATAGATCCATATTTTTTCTGGTGCGGAAGAGAGCATTATGATCTTTATAAAGCTTTTTCACTGCTTGGGACTCCCATTCTAGTAGCAGAAGATGAATATATGAAGTTTTATGAATACGAAATTGGTGTAGAGAAGTTAAACTTTATTCCATCGCTTTTTGAGCAGCTTCATACTAATAAGCATTATGAAAAAATTGTTAAGTTATGCATTTTTGATGATGATTTTGTGCAAACTTATATTAATTCTCTTTCTGTAGAAGAAAAAGCTGACTTGCGGCTTGCATTTATTCTTGATCATGCTAATGATACTATTGATAGAATTTGTGTTGAGTTATTTGATGCTTTTGAATATGGACGTGATATTATTACTGCACTTTATGATGCCTATATGAAAATGCTTGAAGATGGTGTAAAGACTGTTTGGCTTTATGGTGATTAATTTTTAAGGTCGTTAAGATTTTTCTTGACGACCTTATTTTCTTATGGTATAATATATATAGTTCAAAAGAGAAAAAAATATTGGAGAAAAATATGGAAAAGAACTACAAGCTTTTTCCCGCAAATCTTATGGATTTTAGGTATGATGAAGATATCGAATGGCTTGTTGTAATTAGTAATAATTGGGACGCTAATATAATTGTTGGTCCTGCTTTTTCTACTTTTTTTGTAGCAGCCGCATATTGTACTGAAAATCCTTCCATTGATTTTGTTATTACAGGAGCTTAGAAAGGAATATTAATATGCTTCTTGACGATATTGTTATAAATATTGCAGATAGCTATAATTACTATAAAGGTACTGATCCATACCATCTTTATATTCACATACGAGCTGTTAATGGTTCTTTCGGTGATCCGTATATAAATGAGGCTGTAGAGATATTTAAGTCTTTTGACTTTAAATATGAAATTGCTGATACTTATATGTTTGATTTTGATTTGAACAATAATTGGTATACTTTTGATTGTCCTGAATGTATTAGAGATTATGGTTTTTCAATTCCAATAGTTGATGATATTGAAAAGATGGCTCGTTTTGTAGAGCTTGTTTATAGCGGAAAAGTTATTGTTTTTATTGAAGAAGTTTCTTAAAATCGTTGTTGACAATCTCTATTATTTATGGTATAATATATAGTTCAAAAGAGAAAGGAACTTATATTATGACTCGTGAAGATGTAATTGCTAAAATTCAAGCACTTTTTAACATTACTGAAGCTAATGGTTCTTCTAAACAAGAAGCCATTTCAGCAGCTCTTATGGCACAACGTTTTATTTCTAAATATGATATCCAAGAGAATGAACTATTCACAGTAGAGGATTATGAAGTAGTAGAAGTTGCATCAGATCCTGTGTTTCGTAAGTTTAAGTATACTCTTGCTGCTATTATTGCAGATAACTATCGTTGCCGTTATTACATCACGCCTGTTGGTCGAAAGCATAAAATGGTATTTGTGGGTAGAACTGTTGATGCAACTGCGGCTTCGCTTATTTTTAATAAATTATATGAAGCTACTAACGATTATGCTAATAGCGAATCTAGGATGTACCGCGGAAAAGGTAGAGGCTTGTATGGGAATTACTTTAATAGTGCTGCAATTGCATATATGGATGGGATTAAGGCAGAGCTAGAAAAACAGTCCAAGGAATTGATGCTTGTACGTCCAAAGGAAGTAGATGATTCTTTTGCAGAAATTACCGCAGGTTTTGGGCGTGTAAGAAATATTAGTATGACTTCTTTTGGTCACGTAAATTATGATAAGGGCGTACAAGCTGGTAGAGACGCTGTCCGCAGTGGTAGGCTAGGTGGTCAAAAAGGAATTGAAGCTTAATTTAGTGTAAATTTTCTTCTTGACTTCTCGCTATAAATATGGTATAATATAATTAAAGTTAAGGGAGAGAAAAGTTAGGAGTTCTCCATGGAAGAGTTTTATGTAGTGTTGGGTATTCGTTGGACCAAACGTCATGGTAAGTGGAAGCATTACAAGCAGATAAAGTGTATTTGTGAAGATAGCGGTATTGCTAGAGATATCGCTAGTTATCTAAATAATACTCAAACACGATATGAATATGTTGTCACTCTAATTCCTAATTACTCTTCTCTTGAAGAATATATTTATTTTGAGGAGTAGTTAATGATTGTTTCTATTAAATTGATTATTATAGTTTTAAATTTTATTGTTGCTTATCTAAATTACCTTGTTTATGAAAAAAGTGATGAATTTAGAGACTTACTTGCTTCTATTGCTTGGATTGCCGCAGGTATTGGTTGGATGGCTGGATTAGTTCCTGATCTGTATGGAGGATAGAATGAAAAATAGCTATTCTTATGTTGGAGATGTTTTTATTATTTTAAGAGTTGACTCTAAGAGTAAAAATGTAATCAATGTTTTTTCTAACCAGTATGCGGCTGATGATTACGCGCATAGGCTTAATGAAGCTGCTAAAGAAGCAGGTCTGCCGCAAAGATTTGCTGTAATTTGTCGTTCTCTTTATGAATAGGAGGTTATTATGGGTTGAGCAAAGAAGCAAAGATTTGATGAAATAATTATGCCAACTGAATCTGTAGCAGCTTTTTCTTCAGCTTTAAATGAATATTCATACTCAACTAAAGAAACTTTTAACATTATGTCAGAGCTTTTAGGAGCAATGGAATTGGTAAAACAACAAGAAAAGGAGAAAGATATGTTTGATTTTAATGGTATGTTTAATGGAATGTTTAAGCAAGTAAAGCCAGGATATTGTAAAATTAGTATGAATGGTCAACCAGCAATTAAGACAGCTAATGGATATAAGGTATATGACTTTAAAAAGAATAGGCTTGTAAATTGTGCAAATTTTGCATTTGATATGGATGGTATGTTTTGGATTGTTCCTACTTTTAAAGTAGAGGTAGGAGATATTATTCTTGTTAATAATAAGCCACGATGTGTAATTGAGGTTCATTCTAATTCTATTAAGACTTTCTCCTATGATGAGTCTACTATTGATGAAGTAGTTCCAGAGCATCATGTTTTTATGGGTAAGACTTATTGTTATGGGAAACTCTTTAGTCCTTTTATGAATATGACCAAGAATGACAGTGGTATGCAAAACATGATGATCATGATGATGATGAGTCAAATGTTTAATAATGATAATCATGGGTATAATAATAATACAAATGGAATTAATCCTATGATGTTCATGATGATGGGTAATAATAATATATTTGAAGGAATGTTTGATGGAGCTTTCAATTTCGGAAATGAAATTACAACTCCAATAGATGATGATGAAGATGAAGAGGTGTAATTAAATGGGTAGCGGAATTTGGAATGCTCGTGCTGTAACTGATTATGCTACTACCACATATGGAGTGTCGTCTCTACGAGATTTTACAGATAGTGACTTTACAACTCAAGATATTTTTACTCAAAGACAATTAGTAAAAGAACTCAACCCCTATAAGGTAATGCGGGAATGTTGTGATTCTGAAGAGCATCCTAATACTGTTCCAGTCATTCTAGGACTTGATGTGACTGGAAGCATGGGAGAAGCCGCAGTAAAAACTGCTCAAGCTCTTAATGAAATTATGACCACTCTTTATAATGAAGTTAATGATGTGGAATTTTGTACAATAGGTATTGGTGATTTAGCTTATGATGAAGCTCCAATTCAAATTTCTCAATTTGAATCTGATGTTAGAATTATAGAGCAATTAGATAAAATTTATTTTGAAGGTGGCGGTGGAGGAAATACTTATGAATCTTATACTGCTGCTTGGTATATGGGATTAAAACATTGTGCTCTTGATTGTTGGAAGAGAGGTAGGAAAGGTATTATCATTACAATGGGTGATGAATTGCCAAATCCATATCTTCCCGAGTATAGAATTGAAACACTTGTTGGAGACAAAGTTCAGAAAGGATTTTTAGATACTGAAAATCTTTATAAATTAGTTACTGAAAAATATGATGTTTATCATATCTCTATTGATGATAGAGATAATTGTTATGGTTTATATAAAAATTCGCTTCATCTTGACGAAGAATGGAAAAAGCTTCTTGGTCAAAATTATATTGTCAGTAATTTAAATAATTTGGCTGCAAATATTATAGGAATTGTAACAAATAGAGGAACTGCTACTACTTTTGTCCAAGAGGAAGAAGAGACAATTGAGTGGTAATAGTTAAAAGGTGGATAGAATGACTAAAGATATTAAGATTGTTATAGGTAGTAACTATGGCGATGAATCTAAAGGATTGATGGTAAGGCATTTTTGTAAAGAAAAGTCTAATGAGAATGCTATTGTAGTTTTTCATAATGGGACTGCTCAAAGAGGTCATACCGTTGATTATAGTGATAATTTAAGGCATGTTTATCATCATTTTTGTTCCGGTACTGCGGAAGGTATACCTACATTTTTTGCAGATACATTTTGGGTTCACCCTATGGAATTTGTCAGAGAATATTATGAACTTTTAGATGAAGGAATAGTCCCTCCTTTCGCCTATTGTGATCCTAATACTTTAGTCATTACGCCCTTTGATATGATTGCGGATCATGCTACTGAAGATTGGATTGCTTTACAGAATGGACAAAAAGAATTTGGTTCATGCGGTTTTGGTACATGGTGTGCGACAGATCGATATCCCTTTTATACATATAAAATATATGATTTTTTTCGTTCAACAGATAATAATGAAAAAATAAAAATGTTAGAAAAAGTCACTAAAGATTGCGTATCGTTGCTCAAGAGCCGCAATATTGAAATTGAAAAAACAAAATATAAGTATTATTTTGATACTACTTCTGTCTATTGGGAAAAAATAGTTGCTCATTTTATCAATGATATTAATTTCTTTTTTGAAAATGTTATTTTTTATCCTTTTAATAAAGTATATAAAATTTTTGATACTATTATTTTTGAAAATGGTCAGGGATTAGGACTTGATCAGAATGTAAATAATATATGGACTACTACATCTAATACCGGTATGCTTAATCCTTTTAATATGCTTAAAGATAAAGAAGGGTTTAAAGCTGAAGTTTGTTATGTTACTAGACCATATATTACAAGACATGGAGAGGGACCACTTAAAGACGAATGTCGCTTAAATATCGTTGATAAAACGAACATCTTTAATGATTTTCAAGGTAATTTACGATTTGGACATTTATCTAAAGATACCTTTGAAAGAATAGATAAAGATTTTTCAATAGTTGCTGAAGATTATCGTTTTAATAAAACAATTGCATTAACTCATGCTAATGAATACTATAATAGTGATTTATTAAATCAAGCAGCTTATATAAGTTATGATAAGTATATTGTAAATTAAAAATTTTAGGTCGTTGAGAAAATTTTTCTTGACGACCTTTTTTATTTATGATATAATATATATAGAAAGAAAGAGAAAAGAGATTAAGGAGTTTCTAATGAATTATCTGCCGACTGATTTTCGCATTATGAATGATATGGCTGATACAATTATTAAATTTGCGCAAAGGTTTGATGATTATGAAATTCGTAATCATTATATTCGTTTAGCAAATAAGTGCGCACAACTTGCTTGGGAATTTTTTGATCTTGAATTTGATTTTATTGACTAAAAGTTTAAAGTAGATTAAAGTAACATTAAAGTTTAACTTGAATGTTTGAAAGGATATAAAATGGCACAGTATAAATCGTTTATTCATGTTGAAAGGTTTGAGGATTCTAAGTTTAACATCCATGCTTTTCTAAATAATATGGTGTTTGTATTTGGAAAATTAGACGGAACGAATTTTTGCGCCTGGGCAGACAGTGATGGAGACATTCATTGCGGGTCTAGGAAGAGGGAGATTTTTGAGAATCGTGATAATGCTCAGTCCTTTTTGTATTTTACTACTGAAGGAAAGTATGCTGGTTTGAGAAAGTGGCTGGCCGAGAATCCTCAATATATTCTTTATGGTGAGTGGCTGCATGGATTGCACGGAGCGAAGCAAACGGGGACTATTAAGGGATATGAGAAGCCAGGTCTATGGGTCATTGACGTATTTGATACTGAGACTGGCAAGTACGTACCATACCCGCAATATAGAGAGTGGCTTGAGCCTGTATATGATCAGGTAGAGCCTCCACTTTACATTGTTGATCATCCTAGCTACAAAGATATCCAAGAGATGGTAGAGAATCATTTCAATCTTCCCGAGGATGTCCTTGGAGAGGGTATCGTAATTAAGAATTATGACTATGTTAATCAATGGGGTCATTATCAAGTAGCGAAGATTGTTAATGCGGAGTCCAAGGTAGGCAAGGGCCGCATTAAGACTAAAGTTCCTCTCCAAGAGGTAGAGAAAAATATCATTGATGCGTATGTAACTGATGCTGATTGCGAGAAGGCTAAGCAAAAAGCATGTGTTAAGTTTGATCTTGAAGAGTTTGAAGTTAATAATGGTACTATGGGATTTTATCTTAATGCTCTGTATCAGGATTTAATTAAAGAAGAACTTTGGACTATCCTAAAGAAGCTAAAGAATCCTACTATTAACTTTGGATTGTTGCGGCAGGGTGTGTATTTAAAGGGAAGAGAATATCTTGGATTAGCTTAATCCAATAGAAAGGAAGAAAAATGGCTTTTTTTAGAATTATGACTGATACTGGTACGCGGTGGACTGTAAAGGATGATACTACTAGAGATATTGCAGTTTTTTTAAATCAGCACTCTTATGAGTCACCCGCAACCAAGATGAAGATGTTATTGATAGAGAACGCCGCAATTAATTTAAATAAAATAGTGGCGATTGAGAGGTTGTAATAAATGAATAAACTAAAAATTGCAACGGTAGTAGTTATTTTATCTAGTGTTCTAGGATTGTATAGTTGTGCAAGTAATAATATTGCTAATGGTGGACAGGCCTGTACTATTACTCTTCAAGATGCGCGTGGGGTAGTATTACAGACTTGGAGTGGAGACATTACTATGAGAAGTAATGTTGGAGATGCCGCAACTACATTTGAACTTGATGGTAAAACAATTACTATTCGTGGTGGAATTGTTGTTATAGAGAGGTGAAGAAATGGAACATAAACTTACTGATATCGTCAGAGACTTTTCTTGGACAAAAGATGAATATGGTGGTTGGTTTGATTATCTTTATGATGGCTGGGCTGATGTTCTGTATAAAGGTGTTAGTAAGCTAAATGGAGTGCTTAAAAAGTATAATCTTACAGATAATTTGTATATAGTGCAAGTAAAAGAAAAGTTTGGCGGATTAAGATTTTATTATGATTTTGTTCCAGATGAAGATAAAGATTTTTCTTCATGGCAAGCAGCTGGAATTAGAATTTTTGATGATATAGTCTGGCGGCTTGAAGAAGCTACTGAAAAAGTGTGCTGTGATTGCGGGACCACTGAGGATGTACAATGTTATGGTGGCTGGGTACATTTTGCTTGCCCTGACTGTGAAGCTAAAAGACAAGCTAAATGGGATGATGGATTAAAGGAATATAATAAATATAGAGAGGGTAAATAGTAAATATGTATGAACATAGTTGGACGAAAGCTATAGAATTAGCTACATTTATTATTTGTTTATTTGCAATATCAGCTTTCATCTTATTTGTCCTTTATAATTCTGCAATTCTGCGTAATCTTTTAATATTTAGTTTAATTATTGTTTTAGTTATATCATCTATTATAAAACTTTTTTGGTGGTTAAAAGGTAAAATTAATAAAGATAGGAATTTAAAGACTAATAATAAATATAAGATAAACAAAGAATGGATATCCATCCATTAATGATAGGAGTATAAAAAATGAAATGTCCTAAATGTGGAAGTACTGAAGATATTAAGTTTTTTGTAAGGCATCAAAAAACTTCAGAAGATGATGAATCAACTGTGGCAAATGCTATTACTATTTTACATGCCAATCCTGAATGTGGATTTAATGAAACGTATATGTTAGAAGATTGTATAGAATTAATTTTTAGGGATTGGTCAGATTTATATCAAATTGAAGAAAAAATCAGTGAGCTAGAGAACTCTACTAATGGTATGGATGCTCTATTTAACGGTTTAATGGATAATATGGATTCTGAAGTTATTGAAACTGAAGGAGAAGTTATTGAAGATTGCGAAGAGTGTGCACTGCCTGATCCAATAGATGAAGAAGAGTAATGTAAATGCTTGTTATGTGATGTCGTAAGGCAAAGCCGCGATATCTTGAAGGAGGAATATGTTAGTATTAAAGGTTAATGAAAAAGAATTTGATCTCGATCATGTAGCTTTTGTTTTTATTGATTGTCAAAATGATTTTATTACTGGTACTCTTGGAGATATAGAAGCTCAAAAAGCTCTAAAAGTAATTGAAGATGTAGCTGATATCCCTATGAAGTATGCATATGCTACTGCCGATACTCATTATGATGAAGAATACCTTAATAGTAGAGAAGGTCAGAAACTCCCTATTAAACATTGCATTATTGATGATTATGTAAATGATGGTTGGGATCTTCATTTTAGATTAGATAGAGTTCTTTCTGATAAAACTATTTATGCTAAAATTAATAAACATAGTTTTGGTTCTTTAGTTTTACCTGCTGTTCTTAAAAAGATTGAAAACCTTGAGTGCATTGTTTTTGTTGGTTTTTGTACTGATATTTGCGTAATTTCTAATGTATTAATTACTCAAGCAGAGTTTGAAAATGAAATTCCAATAGTAGTAATAGAAGATGGGTGCGCAGGTACTTCTCCTGAAAAACATAAAGCAGCTCTAGATGTTATGCGGAGTTGCCAGATTGATGTTGTTAGTCATGACGATATTGAAGTTTTACCTGTGGTAGGTGAAGTTTTTTCTAAAGAATGAATTAATAATAAAGTTAAGGACAACTTCATTTAGCTTGTCATGTGATTTCACATCGCAACGCCGCGATATCTTAATATATTTTTATTTAGTATAATTTTTACTATTTTTAATATAATTTTTAGTATAATTTTAATTTATATCTTCTATTGGAAGGAAATATATGGAGTTTGTAGTAGGAATGATTTTTATTGTTGCTTTAGCAATTGTATTATATATTACTCTGTAAAGGGAAAATATTATGGAATTTATAATTGGATTAATTTTTATTACTATATTAGGAACTATGTACTATATTGCAGATTTTAATTTTTAAGTAGAGTTAGATATTTATTTATCTAGCTCTATTTTTTTTACTTGACGACACTAGAAATATATGGTATAATATATATAGTTGAAAGAGAGAAAGATATTAAGGAGTTTTGATATGATTTATTTTAAAGGAGAACTAAAATGGCAATTGATTTAACTCCTGTAATTGTATTTTTTAATTTATTGATTGTATTTTTTAATGTAATATTATTTAGAAAGAGAGATTAAAATGGCAACTTATGTAGTATCTGATATTCATGGATATTTTTATAGATTCCAAGATTGTCTTGCTAAAGCTAGTTTTAATCCAACAGAGGATGAATTGTTCGTGTGCGGAGATATCGTAGATCGTGGTCCGCATAATGCAGAGATGCTTGAGTGGGCTTATAATGCTCCAAGTTCTGTGAAGTTTATTATGGGTAATCATGAAGATATGATGCTTGTAACTATTAGAGATTATGAACGTTTTATTAAGAGCAATGGAGTAAGGAGTTGTGAGGAAGAAGAAGCTTATTATAGGTATGATTTTGCTTATAATAATGTTTGGACTGCGTACAATGGTGGATTGAAAACTTTTGAATATTTGATGAATCTTCCAAGAGAACATAGAGAAGATTTGTTGAATTGGATCCAATCTTGGCCTTTGTTTTACGATATCATTGTGCAAGGCCGCAGATTTGTATTGGTTCATGCGGGCTTAGCTATGAATGGTATACGTATGGGCGATGATCGTTATGATAGAGGATTACAGATATGGGTTGACATAGATGATTTTCCAACTCAACATAGTCAAAGTTTGCTTTGGATTAGAGAGAATTGGATGCTTAATGCAGAGGATTTGCCTTGTGATGTAGTGTTTGGTCATACTCCTAGTAGTTATACCTATAAAATTATTGAAGATATGAATGATTGGATTAAGATTGATGGAGGGAATCCTATTCCAATAGAAAAAGGAAAAGAAATTATTCATTTTGGAAAGGGGGTAAAGAAGCATTGTATTGATACTGGTAGAAAGTGTATTAGTATATTGCGGCTTGATGATATGGAAGAGTTTGTATCTGATATAGATGAAAATGACTAATTCAAGTTTTGATATCAAAAAAGGAGAATAAGTATGAAATACTGGAAGAAGGATGACTTCACCAAAGCAGAACTTATGAGGGTTGATCAAGAAATGTTCGAGGACGAATTGTACGTTCTTCGTCATTCACCTGCTGCTCGTGAAGTATTCGCCAAAGCGCAATATTATTTGGCAATAGACGAACATGAGTGGTATGGACTTGCAATGGATTTGTTTGGAGCTATTGCAGGGATTGCTCATGAAGTAGCACATCTACATCTTATTGCATATCATCGTTGGAATCCATGGAGGAAGTGGGCTCCTTCAGCATATGATTTCTTTTGTCTTGCCAAGACTCTTGGTTTTGAGAGTATGCCAGACGAATGGCATGACGAGACGCTGGTACGTACTATTAATGGATGGACGCAAGTTTAAAGGGGTAATTATGTTTTTACTAAATTATGAAAACAAAAAGATTGATATTGATTTTAATTTTAAGTTAGAGGATATTGCGGTTGCTACTATTAATATTATCACAGGAGATGAGATTTTAAATATTACAACAAAAGATGGAGAGTTTTATAGCTTTGATAGTTGTGATTATCGTGAGGTAGATTTTTTTGATGGATCATATACTATTATTGCAGATGGTAAGTGGGTTGTAGACCCTATTCGTTGGGCTAATAGGGGAACTTCTTATGATTACTATGAACAGAGTCTTGATATGTAACATCCCATGGCAAGGCCGCGATATTTTAGAATTGTAGGAGATTTAGATATGTATGATGTATTTCTTAATTGGGTTATTGTATTAGCAGTTAATGGAGTTTTATTTTATCATTTGGATAAAGATTTGGGATTGATTGGAGAGAGAAATGATTGAGATCAGATATACCAATGGTGTGGAAGAATCAGCAACTATAATGATTGATGATAAGGAAACTTTTCTTACTGAGGTTCTTTATGATCTTGTAAAGGTTGTGGAGTTTGCAGGATTTTCAGCTGAATCGTTTGATTTTATGATTAAGCGATATATGAAGTATAAGGAAGAGGATAAAACTTATACTTTTAAGGAATTTTTACAAGACGAAATTTATTGTAACGATTAGGAAAAAAGATTAAGACCTTATAGCTGAGCTACGGAACAAAGTGGAGTAGCGATGCTATAAGTGTCTTAATTCTTTTTTCATATATTAGTCCAAGAGAAAGGTAAGAAATGGATTGAGGTTTAATGGATTGGATAGGTGCTTTTATTCTTGTGTGCGGAGTTTGGTGTATTATATTCACGGAAGATGATGATTAAATTTTGTTAGGATAAAAGTAGTTTTACTAATTTGTTTTTTGTTATGGTAATCGTAATCTTTATTTTTATTATGGATCGAGATTTCTTATTATGGGAATTATCAATTGATGATATGTGCTAAAAATGTACAATTTTTCACATCAGATATTAAGCTAGTAAAAATATACAATTTTTCACATTAGATTTATACAATTTTTCACATTAGACTAGCTTGATTTTATACAATTTTTCACATTCCTATATAATTAATATATAATTCTTTCTATATAAATGTAAATATACAATTTTTCACATCAGATATTTTAAGGAGGGCTTATGGAAGAAAAAACGTTGAATGTTGAAGTTAAAAAATTAGATAATAAAAAATATCAATTAGATGTATTATCTTTGATTGTCTATAATAGCTGAATGAACGATGATCAAACTGTAAGAATGATTAAAAAAAAGGATTTAAGAAAGATTCTTGTAGAAAGTTTAAAAATAGATAGTCGAAAAACAACTAGACTATTGAATAATTTTATTGATCTTGGTATATTAGAAGTAAAAGGCTACGATTATATTGTTCATAAAGCTAAGCCACCTTATTTAAAAATTCCTATTTCAACTGTTAAGTTTTGTCTAGAGCATATGGGTGATCTAGATTTTAAAGTATATTGTGTGTTGCTTAATATGTTTAATAAACATAAATATTATGGATATAGTGAAAATTATTTTTTTAGTAAAAAAGAATTATTAGAAGGAGTCGGTTATACTAATAATGCTAGAAATTTGCATATAGCAGATGAAGCTTTAGTTATCCTTAAAAAATTAGGTTTTATTGAGTATGATGGTCCTAAGAAGAGAATTGATAAAAATGGAAAGAAAAGTAAAGCCTATTATTTTGAATTATTAAAAGTAAATTTAATTCCTAAAGTAAAGAAAGAGGCCGATCATCAATATCTTAGTGTTGGTGGGAGAATTAATAGAGAGAATTATTTAGATTTTGCTCCAGATGTTATTAAAGAATTTCCTGAAGCAGTAGAAAAAGGAATGATTCAAATTGGAATAGATAAAACATTAGAAGAGTTAGTCGAATGTACTAGAGGATTAAATGAGTATAATACCCCTTATTATAAAGAAGCATGTATTTTGTGGGAGCAGTTTCATAATTATTTTGAAGGACAACCCATAGAATTAGAAGTTACTGATTCTATGAGAGAAGCTTGTATAGCAATATATGGTAAAGATTATTGTGATACTTTGAAGTGCAAAAATAGTTAAAATCGAATATTCAAGCAAGAATTAAGCTAGAAAGTAAGAGGTATAGTATGTCTGTTAAGATAACTGTAACACTTCCTGAAGAGTTAAAGGAAGAGTGGAAAAAATATGCAGATCAAAGAGGTATGACATTATCAGGTTTTATTAAGTTTGCTGTGAATACTTATATTACATTAATGAAGAAAGCTCGTAGGAAGGTTAGGGAAGGTTAAAAAGCTAAAATGTGGTATCCAGATGAAATCTGGGTCGCACATACCCCACCCTCCTGTCAAGCATTTCTTATTTTTCCTGTTCGATCGAAAATGATCATCCAGTATAATTAATTTTATACATGAAAAAGCATAAAAAGCTTAAAAGAAGCTCGATAAAATTTTTTTACGTATAATTTGTCATGACTAGCTTTTTATGCTATTTTTCCGTTTAAATCTACTTGGTTTTTATGCTATTTTTAAGGTTGAAATGATAAGCCCGCGACAATTTTTTCCTAAAATTTTTAGCTTCTATTGGATGAAAAAATTTTTAAAATTCTGGGGGCA